>ENA-OQJX01000146-OQJX01000146.1-human-gut-metagenome-genome-assembly--contig:-NODE-146-length-46261-cov-2.405818_pt1 | contig 46261 bp, 55 predicted proteins | sample MGYA00242615_ERZ504782 | MGnify/ENA primary metagenome ERZ504782 (study PRJEB26092, sample SAMD00036354) | human gut metagenome | host: Homo sapiens | study: EMG produced TPA metagenomics assembly of... | reverse complement strand
CGATAGTATATGAACACATTTCGGATACACTTACTCAATTTTAAAAACAGAAGATTGAAAATGAAATTTTTAGGAATCATACCTGCCCGTTACGCATCTACGCGTTTTCCAGCCAAACCATTGGCGGTGTTAGGTGGAAAAACCGTGATACAGCGAGTATACGAGCAAGTGGCAGGAATCTTGGACGATGCATACGTGGCTACGGACGATGAGCGTATTGAAGCCGCAGTAAAAGCATTCGGAGGAAAGGTGGTAATGACTTCCACCGAACATAAAAGCGGCACCGACCGCTGTCAGGAAGCTTGTACAAAAATAGGAGGACAGTTTGATGTCGTGGTGAATATCCAGGGGGATGAGCCTTTCATCCAGCCTTCGCAGTTACAAGCCGTCAAAGCATGTTTCGACGATCCGGCCACCCAGATAGCCACTCTGGTGAAACCCTTTACGGTAGATAATGGTTTCGAGGCACTGGAAAATGTGAACTCTCCGAAGGTTGTGCTCAACAAAAACAGGAATGCCCTCTATTTTAGCCGTTCCATCATTCCCTACCAGCGCAATGCGGCGAAGGAAGACTGGCTGAAGAACCATACGTATTATAAGCATATCGGCCTTTATGCCTATCGCGTAGAGGTACTGAAAGAGATAACCGCCCTTCCGCAGTCATCCCTCGAGATTGCCGAATCATTGGAACAGCTTCGTTGGTTGGAAAACGGATACACTATCAAAGCAGGTATCACGGATGTGGAAACTATCGGCATAGATACTCCTCAAGATTTGGAACGGGCAGAAGAATTTCTTAAAAGCCATGGGCTGTAAACTAGAAAGCCCATGCTGAACCGAAGTGACCAACCCCGGATTCTCGAACCGGAACAACTGGTGGTGCAAAGGCCGGAACGTATCAAGTTGCCTAATGGCGTACCATTGAGCGTGCTCAATGCCGGTGACAATGAAGTGACACGTATCGATCTCCTCATGGCAGGCGGCCGATGGCAACAGAAACAGCCCTTGCAGGCGTTGTTTACGAACCGCATGCTTCGCGAGGGCACCCGACGCTACGATGCCGCCCGGATAGCGGAAAAGCTGGACTATTATGGAGCCTGGCTGGAATTGTCCAGTGCATCCGAGTATGCCTATGTCACCCTTTATTCTCTGAATAAATACCTTCCCCAAACGCTTGATGTATTGGAATCTATCGTCAAAGAGCCGGTATTTCCCGAGAAAGAGCTGGGAGTGATTGTAGACAATAATATCCAGCAGTTTCTTGTCAACTCTTCCAAGGTGGACTTTCTGGCGCACCGCGGATTGGTGAAGGCTCTGTACGGCGGGCAGCATCCCGGCGGACGTCTGGTGCAGGAAGAGGATTATCGGCGTATCACCCCTGCTGTGCTACGCGAGTTTTATGACCGTTATTATCATTCCAATAATTGCAGCATCTACCTCTCGGGCAAGGTAACCGACGATTGCATCCGCAGGATAGAGTCCTTGTTTGGCTGCGAGGCTTTCGGTACGGATTTCCGCAAACCGGAGAAGACAGAATTCCATCCGGTTACCGCTTCCGGAAAACGTATCTTCATCGAACGTCCGGACGCCTGCAAAGTGCCGTCCGTATGGGCATGCTTTCCCTGGACCGTAATCATCCGGACTACTTGAAGGCCCGCGTACTGGTCACACTGTTCGGGGGTTATTTTGGCAGTCGCCTGATGTCCAATATCCGGGAAGATAAAGGATACACATACGGTATCTCCGCAGCCATCATGCCCTATCCGGGGCAGGGAGTGTTGGCGGTCAGTGCCGAAGCCGCCAACGAATTTGTGGAGCCTCTTATCGGTGAGGTTTATCATGAAATAGACCGCCTTCAGAACGAGCTGGCTTCCGATGGAGAGCTTTCCATGGTGAAGAACTATATGTTGGGAGACATGTGCCGTAGTTATGAATCTGCATTCTCGCTGGCAGATGCCTGGATTTTTGTGCAGGAATCGGGCTTGCAGGATACCTACTTTGCCGAAGCACTGGATGCTGTCAAGGAGGTTACTCCACAAGAAATCCGTGAACTTGCAGGGCGGCATTTATGCAAAGAGAAATTAAAAGAAATAGTGTGCGGCAAAAAAATGTCATAAAAAGCGGGAGTTATCGCATCATTTTACCGGATAAATCCTACCTTTGTCAATTATCAACTATCAATTATCAATTAATGAAATATCTATATACTGCACTCATTCTGGCTTTCTTATGCAAGGTGGAGCCAACTGCCCAGGAAAAAAAAAGCGGACTTTTCGATAAGTGAAAAATACATTCTCTTCGGAGATAAAGATAGGTACCTATACGTTCAAAGATAACGGGGCCGTCTATACTGGTGAAATAAAAGGCCGCAAGCCCAATGGAAAGGGGAAGACCGTTTTCAAGAACGGCGACGTCTACGAGGGTGAGTATGTGAAGGGCAAGCGTGAAGGCTACGGTACATATATGTTTCCCGACGGTGAAAAGTATGAGGGGCAATGGTTTCAAGACCAGCAGCATGGCAGGGGTATCTACTATTTTATGAATAACAACCGTTATGACGGCATGTGGTTTCAGGATTACCAGCACGGTAAAGGAACCATGTACTATTACAATGGTGATATTTATGAGGGCGACTGGGTGAATGATAAACGCGAAGGCCAAGGAACGTATACCTGGAAGAACGGTTCCAAGTATGTAGGCTCGTGGAAGAATGACAAGAAAGACGGCAAAGGAACACTGACCTGGAATGACGGTTCCAAATATGACGGAGAGTGGAAAAATGATGTCCGGGACGGTAAAGGAACTTTTGAATATGCCAACGGTGACAAATACGTAGGTGACTGGAAGGACGACATGCAGCATGGCAAAGGTATTTACTTTTTCCATACCGGCGACCGTTACGAAGGTTCTTATGTTCAAGGTGAACGTACCGGAGAGGGCATTTATTACCATGCCAGCGGCAACAAGTATGTGGGCAGCTTCAAGGATGGAAAGCAGGAAGGCCACGGCACATTTACGTGGGCAAGCGGCGCCGTTTACGAAGGTAATTGGAAAGATAACCAACGTGACGGATACGGTACTTACAAATGGAATGTAGGTGACTCTTACGAAGGTGAATGGAAAGACAATAAGTTCAACGGCCAAGGTACCCTGATTCAGACCGATGGAACCAAATATAAAGGCGGTTTTGTGAACGGTATGGAAGAAGGTAGCGGTATCCAGGAGGACAAGAACGGAAACCGTTATGAAGGCTTCTTCAAACAAGGCAAGAAACACGGTCCGTTTGTAGAAACAGACAAGAACGGAAAGGTGATACGAAAAGGAACCTACAAGATGGGAAGGCTGGAGAATTAGAATTAAAAATTAGAAATTAAAAATTAAAGGCTGCGCAATGTTCACTTCAGAACCGCGCAGCCTTTAATTTTTAATTTCTAACCGCTCCGCGGTTAGATAATGTATTGTGAACTGATTGATTCATTGTTCATCACCCGCTTGATGGTTTCGGCGAACATATCGGCAATGCTCAACTGTTTAACCTTGTCACATTTTTTAGAGTAGGGGATACTATCAGTAAATACCATTTCCGTTAGTGCGGATTCTTGTACACGGAAAGAAGCAGGGTCGGACATTACGCAGTGGCTGGCAATGGCACGGACAGATTTGGCTCCTGCTTCCAGCATGATGTTGGCAGCCTTGGTAATGGTTCCTGCTGTATCTACAATATCGTCTACCAATACTACATTCTTGTCTTTTACATCACCAATGATTTGCATGGTGGCAACCACGTTTGCTTTTTCGCGTGTCTTGTTGCACAATACCAGGGGTACACCGAGGTATTTGGAGAATGTGCTGGCGCGTTTTGAACCGCCGACATCCGGGGTGGCGATTACCAAGTCTTCCAGTTTCAAGGATTCAATATAGGGGAGGAATACTGCTGATGCATACAAATGATCCACCGGAATGTTGAAGAAACCCTGAATCTGGTCTGCATGAAGGTCCATCGTAATCAGACGGTCGATACCTGCAACAGAGAGCAGGTCGGCCACCAGCTTGGCGCCGATGGAAACACGGGGTTTGTCTTTTCTGTCCTGACGTGCCCAACCGAAGTAAGGGATAACGGCTACAACGCTTTTTGCCGATGCTCTTTTAGCAGCATCAACCATCAGCAGAAGTTCCATCAAGTTGTCAGAATTAGGGAAGGTTGATTGAACCAGGAATACATGCGAGCCACGGATAGATTCCTCATAAGAGACTGCAAACTCACCATCTGCAAAATGGGTGATGTTCATCTTTCCCAGAGGGCAATCAAGGCTAGCGCAGATTTTCTCTGCAAGGTATCTCGAATTTGTTCCTGAGAATACCATAAAGGGTGCTTTTTCGCTCATTTGTGTAATAGATGTTACCTATTTGTTAATTTGCATGCAAAGGTAGGAATTTCCCGTTACATAAAACAAGAGTTATTGTATAAAAATTATTTTTCTTTCCCGGATTTATTCGTAGCTTTGCTTTATGAAACGACTTTCTTTTATATGGTTTGCGGGGTTGTTGTGCCTTTGTACAACAATGGTTTCGTGTGTGGGAACGGCACCCATGAAGGAAGTACGCCTTATCGACTCTCTAAACCAGGTGGCTTATGCTTTTCGTTATAAAAACCTGGATTCATCCTGCCATGCGGCATCAAGAGCCTACCGTGAAGTCAGCCTCTATAAACAAGGAAAAGCGGAAGCATCCAATAATCTGGGCTTTTGTGCTTTTATGCGCATGGATTTTGAGCAGGCCGAAAAGTTTCATATGGATGTCTATAATCTGACCAAGAATGAACTGGAACTCCTTATTGCCGACATCGGTTTGATGAAGATTTATCAGCGGACGGCGTTGAACAAGGAGTTCTACGATTATCGCAATAGTGCCTTGCACCGTATGAAAAGAATAGCGGAGGATGACAATCTGTTTGTGGACCAACACGAGCAAATGCGTTTGAATTATGCCCGTTCGGAATTTTATATTGTATCTGCTGTGTATTATTATTATTTGCAACAGCGTCCGGAAGCTGTAGCCTCTATTAATGAAGTTACTAAAAAACAAGAGTTGCTGGCAGATACCAATCAGCTGTTGTATTATCACTACATCAAAGGTTCTGCTGCCTTATGCGAGGGTGAGACACCGGATGAGCGAAGACTGAGAGAATTTGATGAGCTCTATACCGCATGGCGGTTGGCTTCGCGCAAGGGCTATCTTTACTTTGAGGGCAATGGAGTGCAGGGACTTGCCAACTTGATGGCTTCACCGGATAATTACGCAATTTTTTCAAGACCGCCGCTCCCATGCCTTGACACGTTTTGGAGTACCGGTAGATTCGCTGCTTCCCATGCGTCTGGGGCAGTTGGCATTGCAAAAATTCAGCCAATACAAGGATTTGTATCAGATAGCAGGTGCATATGTATCTATCGGCAAATACCTGAATGCCCACAGTCACTATACAGAAGCTCTTGACACGCTAAAACTTGCTCTGGAATGTGTAAATGACCATCACCGCCTTTTCTATGACTGCCACGATAGTTTGGACTGGCTGAAAGCATTTGACCGTCGAGATACGATTTGTGCGGAGAAGGCATGGATGGAGCAGAAACTGAAAACCGTGCCCGAGTGGATTTCACGTATTCGTGAACAGTTGAGCGTTTCGTATGCAGGACTCGGAATGAAAGAAAAATCAGACTATAACCGCAATATTTACCTGGATATCCTTGAAGATACACGCCAGGATAAAGAACTGGAAAGCCGCTATCAGGCATTGGAAAAGGAGGCGGGGCAACTCAACGTCGTGTTGTCACTGGTCATTGTGGCTTCGTGCTTGTATCCCTCTTCTTCTGGTTTTTCAACAAGCGTTCCAAAGACCGGAACAGAGTGCATCTCCGCCGTCTGCAGCTGATGCTGGATATCTGTCAGAAGATAACGGCATCCATTCCGGCAGATGCACAGACTGAGGAGGAAATCGTCGACTCTATCCGGACGGCTGTCTGCCCGGAATTGGAAAAGCTGTTTGGAGTGAAGGATATCCGCATAGATAACGGGCAATTAGTGTTCCCGCGTCGGATGAGCAAGGATGAGCAGGCGATGGTACGGGTGATAACTCCCTATATCCAATGGGCAATCGACAACGGCATGACGTCCATCTCCCTTGGCGACGAACGCCGCAGACTGGAAAAGCAACGCTACATTTACGAGCAGCACATCGCGGGGAACAAACGGCAAAATCTGATAAAGAAAGCATGTATGGCTATTGTCAACGGAATTCACCCGTACATAGACCGTATCATCAACGAAGTGCAGAAACTGACTCAAAAAGGATTCATCAAAGAGGAGCGGATCAAAGAGGAGAAATACCAGTATATCGACGAGTTGGTTACTACCATCAATGAATACAATGATATTCTTGCCCTTTGGATAAAGATGAAGCAAGGAAGCCTTAGCCTGAACATAGAGACGTTCGAATTGAATGAACTTTTCGAGCTGCTTAGGAAGGGAAGCCGTACATTCGAGATGAAGAGACAGTCGTTGGAGGTGCAGCCTACGGATATCCGGGTAAAGGCAGACAAAGCCCTTACATTGTTTATGATAAATACACTGGCGGAGAATGCCCGTAAATATACCCCTCAGGGCGGTATGGTGAAAGTATATGCACGGCAGGAGGAAGATTATGTGGAAATCTCGGTAGAGGATAATGGTTGTGGATTGTCACCGGAAGATGTAGCCCGCATTGTGGGAGAAAAAGTATATGACTCGAAAGCCATCGGTATGAGTGACGCTCCCGACAAGGAGGAATTGAGGAAGAACAAAGGAAGTGGCTTTGGACTGATGAACTGTAAGGGCATCATTGAAAAATATCGCAAGACGAATGATTTGTTCAAGGTCTGTCTATTTAATGTGGAGAGCGGGCTGGGAAAAGGCAGCCGTTTTTATTTCCGTCTGCCTGCCGGTATCCGTAAGTCCGTGTCGGTGTTGCTCGTCGTGTTGTCTTTGTGCATGTCATCCTGCCGGCATGCTGTGGAACAGCCTGCTTCCGGAGAGGTGTTACCGGATTCTTTGGCACTGCTTGCACAGAATGAATACGAAGCTTTGCTGGACGAGGCCTCCGATTATGCCAATGAAGCTTATTACTGCAATGTAGACGGAGAATACGAACTGGCTTTACAATACATAGATTCGGCAATGTATTGCCTGAACGAACATTACAAGCAATACGCCCATCCTATACATCGCTATATGACGCTGACGGGAGACGGGGCGCCTGCGGAACTGGATTGGTGGAACCAGATGTTCAATTCGGATTTCCATGTAATTCTGGATATCAGGAATGAAGCGGCTGTCTCATTTCTTGCATTGAAGCAATGGGATGACTATAGTTATAATAATGCTGCCTACACTACCTTATACAAACTGTTGGGAGAAGACCAATCCTTGGAAGAATATTGCCGGCAGCTGGAGCGTTCCACCAACAACAAGATGGTGGGCATTTTGCTGGCGGTGATTTTGCTGTTCGTATTGCTGTTGGGATATTACATACTCTACTTCCGTAAACGTCTGGTGAACCGCTGGAATCTGGAGCAAGTACTGGAAATTAATGGAAAGGTGTTCAATGCCTCCTTGTTGCCGGTTTCGGATACGGAGGAAATGTTGCAGCGTGAGGAGGATACATTGAAGGAAATCCCGCGGCAGATTGTAGGTTCCGCTTTTGATGCAGTGAACGAACTTTTGAGTATCGACCGGTTAAGCATAGCTGTATACAACGAGACTACACATAAGCTGGAATACACTTCCAATCCAGTGGAAGATACCGCCGTGGACGAGTTGCCTATCTGGAGGAAATATATGGAGAATTGCTTTGAGCAGCAAGAGTACATATCGGAAAAGGGTATACAAACATTGCCGCTTGTTGTGGATGCGGGAAATATGTGTCGTTGCATAGGTGTGCTGTGTCTGGAACGCAGGAAGGTACGGAGCAGGAGACCGACCATTTGCTTTTGGAACTGATAGCCCGTTATGTCTCCATTGTAATCTTCAATGCAGTGGTTAAGTTGGCTACGAAATACCGGGACATCGAAGTGGCTCAAGATGAAGCCCGGCGAGCTTCCTGGGAAGACAGTTTGCTGCATGTACAGAACATGGTGCTGGATAATTGTCTTTCGACCATCAAGCATGAAACGATTTATTATCCGAACAAGATAAAGCAGCTGATAGGGAAACTGCGGTCCGGCAAACAGACAGAAGCGGAGGAGCGGGAAACGGTGGTTGCCATCAGCGAATTGATAGAGTATTACAAAGGTATCTTTACGACACTCAGTTCATGCGCTTCCCGCCAGTTGGAAGAGGTGACTTTCAGGCGTGCGACAATATCTGTGCCGGAACTTATGGCTACTGCCGGGAAATATTTCCGCAAAGTGTATAAGGGAAACAAGGCGCATATTGATTTTAAGATACAACCGTTGGAAGGACGGATTACCGGTGACTGGAACCAGTTGCGTTTCCTGCTTGAAACCTGATAGACGAGGCTTGCTCCGTAACTCTGGATGGAGCTGTCTGTCTGTCGGCCCGGGAAGATGGGGAATTTATACGTTTTCTGTTTATAGATATGCGCAGGGAAAAGACCCGTGAAGAATTGAACCAATTGTTCTATCCCGACTTGTCCCGCATGACGGCCGGTGAGAAAGGAGAACTGTATGGTACGGAATATCTGGTGTGCAAGCAGATTATCCGCGACCATGACGAGTTTGCCGGACGCCGGGGATGCCGTATCAATGCCGAACCGGGAAAGGAAGGAGGTTTTACAATATATTTTACGCTACCGAAAAAATGAAATATGGAAGACAAAAAATTTAAAGTAATCATCGTTGAAGATGTCAAGTTGGAGCTGAAAGGGACGGAAGAGATTTTCCGCCATGAAATTCCCAATGCGGAGGTAATAGGTACTGCTATGACTGAGCAGGAGTTCTGGACATTGATTGAAGCCGGCGTGCCGGATCTTGTTCTGCTGGACTTGGGACTGGGAGGTTCGACCACAATCGGGGTGGACATCTGCCGGAATATCTTCAAGCGTTATCCGGGAGTACATGTGCTGATATTCACGGGAGAAATATTGAATGAGAAGTTATGGGTGGACGTACTTGAAGCCGGCGCTGACGGCATTATCCTGAAAACCGGAGAGTTGCTGACCAAAACCGATGTGCAGGCAGTGATGGACGGCAAGAAGCTGGTCTTTAACTATCCGATACTGGAGAAGATAGTGGAACGCTTCAAGAAATCTGTCCTGAATGATGCAAAACGTCAGGAAGCAATCATAAGCTATGATATTGATGAGTATGACGAGCGTTTCCTCCGTCATTTGGCACTGGGCTATACCAAAGAAATGATTGCCAATCTTAGGGGAATGCCTTTTGGAGTCAAGTCGCTGGAGAAACGGCAGAATGACTTGGTCGGCCGTCTTTTCCCGCCTAGTGAACGGGTGGGGGTGAATGCCACTCGTCTGGTGGTGCGCGCATTGGAACTTCGAATCTTGAATATAGACAATCTGGAAGCCGACGATGAGTAAACTCCGAATGCCACATCCCGCTACGATGTTCTTCCTGCTGACGCTGGCAGTCATCCTCCTTTCATGGATATTCGATGTCTATGGCCTGAGCGTGCTGCAACCGCAGACTGGAGAAGAAATACGGGTGCAGAGCCTGCTGAGTCCGGAGGGCATACGCTGGCTGCTGCGCCATGTCATAACCAATTTTACGGGATTCGCTCCATTAGGGCTGGTGATTGTGGCTATGTTCGGAATAGGGGTGGCACAGCATTCGGGTTTCATCGATGCATGTATTCGCAGGGGGGTACGACGTCCACGTGATCCTTGGCGCATTATTCTGCTGGTCATTGTCTTAGGACTGTTGTCCAATATAGTGGGAGATGCAGGATATATCATTCTGTTGCCGATAGCTGCAACTTTGTTCCAGTCTGTCGGTCTGCACCCCATTGGAGGTATAATTACAGCTTATGTTTCAGTCTCTTGTGGCTATAGCGCTAATGTGTTTTTGAGTACATTAGACCCCATGATTGCCTCTGTAACGCAAGAAGCGGCTGATAGGATGAATATTGCTCCGGGGCAGACTGGGACCGTTGTGCAATTATTATTTTCTCTTCGTTTCCACGTTCCTGCTTGCATTCATCATTTATCATATTACCCGCAGGAGCTTGTTGCCGCACTTGGGAGTGTATGCAGGGGATATTCATTTTAATGGCTACAAACAATTGTCCCGCAAGGAACGGAGAGCTATGTTGGGAGCTGTATTTGCAGGCTTGCTGTATATTGCCATTATTCTGTGGGCTACATTCTCTTCATGGGGGATATTGCGGAGTGTCAATGGTGGGTTGATTCGTTCTCCGTTTATAGTCGGTATTCTGTTTTTGCTTTCGTTTGGAATAGGTTTGATGGGGATGGTCTATGGTTTTGCCTCCGGCCGATACCGTACGGACGGTGATGTGATAGAAGGACTTACGCAGCCGATGAAACTGCTGGGCGTTTATTTTGTGATAGCTTTCTTTGCCTCACAGATGTTTGCTTGTTTTGAATATTCCCACTTGGACAAGTGCATTGCCATTTTAGGCGCTAATCTGCTGTCCTCCGCCTCTTTGAGTAGTTTATGGATATTGATTCTCTTCATTCTTTTTACGGCGCTGGTCAATCTCTTTATGGTATCTGCCACAGCTAAATGGGCTTTCATGTCTTTCATTTTTGTTCCGGTATTGGCAAGTATGGGCATTTCGCCGGATATGACCCAATGTGCGTTCCGTATAGGTGACAGTGCAACAAATGCCATAACACCTTTTATGTTCTACATGCCACTTGTCTTGACCTATATGCAGCAATATGATAGGCAATCCACTTATGGTTCACTGCTGAAGTATACTTGGAGATATTCTTTAGTCATTCTATTGGCATGGACTGCCTTATTTGTACTTTGGTACATCAGCGGTTTGCCATTAGGACTGTAATATCATAACCGATGAACAGCCCGTTTTCGATAACCCCGGTAATGGCTTTCAGTTTCTGTTCCAAATCAGGAACAATGTTGCTGAGATGAATGTCAAGAATGAAATTACCGTTTTCGGTAAATACCGGACCGTCTTTTCTTTCTGCAAGACGTAGGCTGATTTTTGAAGCTCCCAATAAGCGTATCTCGTTTTCCACATGGGAGAGAGCATGTGGAAATACTTCTACCGGTATGGGGTATTTGCTCCCCAGTTTGCTGACAAGCTTGCTCTCATCGACAATGATGTAAGTCTTACCACTGCTTTTAATTAGGAGCTTCTCCTTAAACATGGCTCCACCACGTCCTTTGATGAGGTTATTATGCGGATCCACTTCGTCTGCACCGTCGAATGTCCAATCCGGACGCTTATTCCACAGAGTAGTTTGCGGCAGGCCAAGCTGTATACATGTCATCGAAATTTCGGCAGATGCCGGAATGATTTCTATATGCAAAGATTCTTGTTTAACTCGTTGAGCTAATGCAAACAAAGTGAGATAAACGGTAGAGCCGGAGCCTGCTCCTATGACATCACCGTCTTTGGCCAGTCCGGCAATCTCCTGGCTACCAATTCCTTACTCGCCTTATTGCTGATTTTATTTGACCATTGCAATTCCTGTATCAACTGATTTTCCCATTCCATCTCTTTAAAATTTAGTTGTTATTACTCTTTCATTCATTTTCGGGTCAATGCTACTTTTCCTACTTGAATATTCCTCCATATTTTTACTTTTTATAATTAGTAACATTGATAATTTGCAAAATGTTTTAATACATCTGTATATAAATACCGTGTATCTTGTTTGTAAAGGTAACTAATCATTACTTTTTATGTAGCAAATGAGCCTTTTATACATAGGTAACGAAAAAAGGTGATACAAAAATTTGCAATATTCGTAAAAAAGCGTACCTTTGCACCGCAATTAAGGCTGGTTCCGTAGCTCAGCTGGATAGAGCAACGCCCTTCTAAGGCGTGGGTCTTGCGTTCGAATCGCAACGGAATCACAAGGAAAAAACCGCAAATGGCTAATAAAAAGCTTTTGCGGTTTTCTTGTTTTAGAATTAGAAAATGTCCGCATTTTGTCAGCATAGGTTGTAATGGGAAACAAATTGGAGTATTTGGTTTACATTGCAGGCAAGATTTATTTGCGATACCTGGAGAAAAAATTATCAATCCAACGGACTAGATATACTATAATAACTCCGGCTATGACCATACTGATAATACGTACCAACATAATTTATAGAATTAAAGATTTGTTTTTATAGAATAATAATGTGCAAAGATAATTGATTGGTGGAGAAACAAAAACTCTGGAAAGGATATAAAGATAGGAATTAACGCATATTTTCACGGATATAATCTTCTATTGTAAAATCACTCTTATATCTAGATATTTCCGGATTCTTCTCTACAGTCGTAATGCAACGTTTTTCTTTACCAAGTACCAACCGATTTAGGAAGCTCAGGATGTCATGACGATTATCTTCATAGGAGAATAGGATAGGGAATGTCCTATACCTTCCGCTATATAGAAATAGTATGCTGTCTCTTTTTCTTTTCAGTTGCATACAGATAAAGTTTGAGCCCCATAGCCCCATTTCCTCTTCTACTACTGCCTTAGTAAAAGGAACCGTGCTGTCGGCATCACCATGGAACAACATAAGAGGACAAGGGGACATTATCCATTTTGGAATACCATTGGCACAGATTGCTCCAGAAAAGGAAATGACCCCTGCATAATTGAAATTGGCAGGTAATCTGTCCGCAAAAGCCGTTTGATTGCAAATCTCATACTCTGCTTGAAGGGCAGTTATCGCACCTGCACTTGAACCGCAAGCTATAATTTGTGCAGGATTTATTTGCCATTCTACACTATGCTCAATTATATAATTTGTAGCATCACCAAAATCTTCTACAGCACAAGTGATTGCTTGTTGCAGGGCAGAAGAGAATCCTTGCAAGTCCGAATACTCCGATTTATCTATATCCTTTAATTGGGTACGGTAATCTGTTGATACTACCACATAGCCGGCTCGTGCCAAAAAATGAAAATAAGAAATGTAATCGGGATTATCTCTTCTCCCGCCTTTGAAACCTCCCCCAAATGCAAAAAGAATGACGGGCTTTGATTGTGTCCCTTGTATTTGATCAATCATTACATACTTGTCCAGTTTCAGAGTATCAACCTTTTTGATGGCAAAAATATATGTTTGCTTGTCAATATGCTGTGCATGCACAACAGTAGCTATACTCAATAATGAGCATGCCATCAAGATAAAAATAAAGCGTTTTCCCATATTCAGTTTATTCTATTAATGCTGCGTGGATTATCTGACCTACAAAGATAGAATAAAACTATAACTAAAAAGGGGAAAGATGACATTTAGACATAAAAAAAGGCTATCTATCCCAGACAGCCAATCTTTTTTATTAACCTTAAATCTAATACTATGAAAAACACAGTACAAAGATACGTACTTGCAGGAGATATCCAAATTTTAGCGGGTAATCAGCGGATATTATAACATGGTTTAGTAGAATATTATTTCCGTTAACTATTAACATAAATAATATTCAATTTAACAGAAGAAGGAATTAATATTCCTCATCAGTGATTGCAAACTTTAGTCATGTCCACTGTAAATCCACCATTGGCGGGTATAAATTTTCCTTTTCTTTTAAGAAATTCTATCAGGGTATCTACATCCATATTGTCGGCAGAGCAGGTGAAAAAACGCTGCTGCTCGCCGAATTTTTGGATAATGGCTTCTCTCAATGATAACTCAGTATAACTATTACCTTCCATCATGTGAAGGACTTCATGTGCATGTAATTGTTCCATAATCTTTTTTTTGTGGCAAAGATAATATGATATTCTAAGTATAAGTGTAACATATGTGACAAAGCCCAACACACATATCCGGATATTTGCTTTTACGTAAAATAACACTTGTTACGACTATGCTAAAAACCTCAAAAAAAGTAAAAAGGTTTTGCTTCTATACCATTGTAAACTAACTTTGGGAATCAACTTTTAAATGAATTAAAGCATATGAAAAAATTAATCTTATCTATTGCACTATGTTGTGCAGCTACGAATTTCTTTGCGCAGAATGCTGACCCTGCCCAGTTGGTCAACGATGGTAAGGCTGCTCTTGAAGCTAAAAATTACCAGGAAGCTTACACAAAATTTAGTACTTATCTGACACAAACAAACAACCAAGATTCCGTAATTGCATATAACTGTGGCGTTTGTGCCGATAAGATAAAGAAACCTGCCGAAGCTTTGAAGTATTTTGATATTGCTGTACAGAAAAAGTATAACCTGGCAAATGCTTATATAGGTAAAGCCGGTGCTTTGAAAGATTTGAAGAAAAATGATGAGTATGTTGCCACTTTAAAGGAAGGGCTGGAAGCAAATCCCGGTAATAAGACATTGACTAAATTGTATGCCACTTATTACGTAAATCAAGGTATCATGGCGCAGAAAGCCAAAAAGATGGATGCAGCCGAAGAAGCATTTAAACAAGCCATAGCTATCCAAGCAGATAATGTAAATGCACTTAACAGTCTGGGTTCTTTGTATTATAGTAAGGGTGCCAATACCATGAAAACAGATGTAGAAAAAGCAAAAGTTGAATTCAAGGAAGCCAAAGAATATTTGGATAAACTTATTCCATTGCTCTCTGCGGACAAACCAGCTCAAAAGAAAATGATGGATAATGCAAAAACGATGTTGAACTTCATCGACAGTCAAGTGAAATAAAAGACTCATATATAAAAAGAGGCAGATATCTGAATTGATATCTGCCTTCTTTTTTGCGTTATGAAATGACTATTTAGTTCTTCTCAGTACAACAGCTGTACGTGCCGGTATGTAAAGCTTCAGCCACTCCTTCTTGTCTTTTTTGTAAAGCGGGTCGTGGATGGTAAAATGTTTGATGGTATCATCCGTCAAACCATTACCGCCATAATCTGGATTATCTGTATTCAAAATAACTTCATAAGTTCCGGCAGGAACCAAGAAACCGTAATCAGTAAAAGACTGCTTAGGGTTGAAGTTGAATACAAAAATCAAGTCCTTGCGCATATAGCCAATACCTGGTCACCGTCATTATGCCATATTTCTTGGACCGGAGTAGCCTGGAAGTTCTTTATGCTTTTTACAACTCCCAACATGGCAGCATCAAAGTCACCCATATAATGATATGCCAGATTCTTGTTGTCCACCAAATTCCATTGGCGGCGGGCATATTTACAAGACCAACCGTTACCTTCACGGGGGAAGTCAATCCATTCCGGATGTCCGAATTCATTGCCCATAAAGTTAAGATAACCGCCATTGATAGTAGTCGCAGTCAGTAAACGTATCATTTTATGGAGAGAAATGCCTCGATTTACGGTATAGTTCTCGTCTCCTTTCTGCATGTGCCAGTACATATCCGCATCAATCAAGCGGAAAATGATGGTTTTATCGCCCACCAAAGCTTGGTCATGGCTTTCCGCATAGGAGATGGTCTTTTCATCTTTGCGGCGGTTGGTCACTTCCCAGAACATGCTGGATGGCTTCCAGTCTTCATCTATTTTCTCCTTGATTGTCTTAATCCAATAATCGGGAATATTCATGGCCATACGGTAATCAAATCCGTAGCCGCCATCTTCATATTTTGCCGCCAGTCCGGGCATTCCCGATACTTCTTCGGCAATGGTGATGGCTTTGGCATTGACCTGATGGATAAGCCGGTTGGCAAGTGTCAGATAACAAATGGCATTGTCGTCTTGATGTCCGTTGAAGTAATCTCCATAATTACAGAATGCTTCTCCCAAACCATGACTATAATATAACATGGAGGTTACTCCGTCAAAGCGGAAGCCGTCGAAATGATATTCTTCCAGCCAGAATTTACAGTTAGACAGCAGGAAGTGAATAACTTCGTTCTTGCCGTAATCAAAGCAAAGTGAATCCCAAGCTGGATGTTCCCGACGTCCACCGGGATAGAAATATTGATTAGGATCACCGGCAAAGTTACCCAAGCCTTCCACTTCATTCTTCACAGCGTGTGAATGGACAATATCCATGATAACGGCAATCCCCATACTATGGGCTGTATCAATCAACTCCTTCAGTTCTTCCGGAGTACCAAAACGGGAAGAAGCGGCAAAGAAACTGGAAACATGGTATCCGAAGCTACCATAATAGGGATGTTCCTGGATAGCCATAATCTGTATGCAGTTGTAGCCTTCTTTGGCGATACGTGGAAGAATCTTTTCCTGAAATTCCTTATAGCTACCGACCTTTTCCTCCTGCTGAGACATACCGATATGGCATTCATATATCAATAAAGGATCTGTAGATGGCTTGAAAGCCCGCTTCTTCATTTTATAGGGTTTCTCCGGAGCCCAAACCTGGGCACTGAATATTTTAGTCTGTTCGTCTTGTACGACACGTGTAGCCCATGCAGGAATGCGTTCACCGCAACCACCGTCCCAATGTACCATCAGCTTGTACAAGTCACCGTGTTTCACGGCATCAGCAGGAAGCTTGATTTCCCAATTACCGTTTGCTTTACGCTTCAAACTATATTTTTTTTCTTCTTTCCAATCGTTAAAAGTTCCGACCATAAAGATTTGGGTTGCGTTAGGCGCCCATTCACGGAAAACCCAACCATCGTCAGTACGATGCAGGCCGAAATAGAGGTATCCGGATGCAAAATCAGACAAGGTTAGTTTTCCTTTATTGGTCAATTCCGATTCTTTGTCTATAGCATGTTGATGACGTCCGTTGATGGCATCGGCAAAAGGTTCCAGCCATGGGTCATTCTTGATTAAATTCAGTGTTTCCATAAAGAGGATGAGTTTTGGATATTTGATAAATTTACGCTTTAACTTTCACAATTACTTTTTTCACACCGTCAGGGGTAATACCCGGAGCATGCCCGTCCTGAGGGAAAAAGATGGCAAACATTCCGGGCTTCACTGCAATATAGCTCTCCGCCAGTCCTTCAAAAAAAGTGATGTCTTTTTCCGCATCGTAAGGAGCATCAACCGGAAGGCAGTCTTGGGCGGCGGTATAACCCATTATCTCCGTACCGGACAAGGGTATTTGAATGTCAATATAGTCTTTATGGGTTTCCAGTTTGGCATTCTCTTTTTCTTTTGGGTTTGTCTGCGCCACGTTGACCAGCAAGTCCTTTCCTTTCAGTTCGGTCTTGCCGATTTCCAAAGAGTGCAAATCATGTGATTTTAAAAAATCAATGGCCTGCTCAAACAGAGGATGCAGCAAAGTATATTTTTCTATGTTTTCAAGTCTGTCTATAACCATAATTCAAATGTTTTAAGTTAGTTATATAGGTAAATTATTCAAAGTCGTCTATGGTGTAATTCACAAAATCAGAAAAACGCTTCATCTGCTTGAAGATGTCGTCTGTACGATCCAAAAAGTCTGGAGCAAGAAAGAAGCTGTCCGGCTGGCAGCAGGCAACCGTATACTCTTTACACTGAAGGTATTTCAGATAGGGATAGTCCTTTGGAAATCCTTTTGGAGCTGTTTTTAGAAAATTCTCTCCGATGACGGGAAAGTATTGCTTGAAAGCGGGATCTTCCACTATACTGCGAAATTCATCTATATTGTCGTATACCGCTTGTCGCAGAGCTCTTAACAAGGGCGGGGGAGGACAATAACTTCCACCGGCCAACAAGCAGTTTCCCGGTTCCAGATGCACGTAATAGCCACAATGGTCGGATTTCTTTCCTTTCGCATTGATATATCCTCCCATATGTGTCTTGTAGGGAGTTTTATCTTCGGAAAAGCGTGTATCACGATAAATACGGTATGTACAGTCCTTTGCTTCTATACCACGGATGCTTTCATCAAACAAAGAGATACGGGAGATAATTACTGTAAGCAAGTTTTCAAACTCGCTACGGGCGACGTCATACTGTTCCCGGTGAGAATTGAACCATTCACGATTGTTGTTTGCAGACAGTTCTTTCAAAAATTGAAATATAACAGGGATATTCATATCATATTCTTTCCTTATTATCTGCCAAATTTACGGATAATATTTCTAACATGCTACAAAGAAGGGTAAAAAAAAGCATCGGCTCTGGTAAACCGATGCTCCTTACACATTTATCAATCAAACAGACGCTTCTGTTTTTGATGTACTTACTTATCACAAGCGGGTACGTCTCTTTTAATTAATCTTATATCTAATACTATGAAAAACACATTTATATAACACAACAAATTGGAATTTTGTTCATGCGGATGAGGATAACTTTAGCATAAAAAAATGGGTGGGTCATTTTATTCTGCATCCGGTTTGCACTATCTTTGCAAGAAAATATGTAGAATATGGCCGAATATAAATTTGATGAAGATAGCGTTAAAGCGCTGATAGATTGGGCAAAGAGCACATCTTTCCCTCAAAGTGTAACATTGTCTGATGCTGAGAACATAGTGGATGTGAAACGTTTTGTGCAAGCTAACCTGAGTGATATAGATGCACATTATCCTGATGATTTTTATAATCCTGCCATCACGCGGCTATATCGGCTGAAGGAATATATGGAAGAGAACAAATAAAGACTTGGCACTGATTATGCGGAAAACCACGAAGCGATTAAGAAATCCGTGTTGTTCTGCATAATCAGTGCCAAATCTAATAAATCACCAGAGTTGTGATTCCGTTATAGCTTTATCTTAAGTATCTTTCCTCCATATCCTTCGACGGCCACATTAGTAGCCTTATAGGGAAGCAGACTTATGTTTTCTTCTTTTCCGCTGAGCAGCTCCGTAGCTTTGTACTGGTCCATCTGCGGTATTTGCAGGAAGTCAAAAGCATGAGAAGGAATATTTATGGCAAGGTCTGCCGAGATATGGTCGAAGTTCACGACGAACAGCAGCAGGTCTCTCTCAAATTTGCGCAGGAATGTATATTGCTTATGTTCATTAAAGCGCCATCCGTTGACATTGGCATACATCAAATCGAAGAAAGCCCCTGAGAGATGGCCTTTTCTTCATTGCAAAGAGTCAGTAGCCGTTTATAAATGCTGTATAGGTGTTTCTGGTCCTCCGTCAGCATCTTGCCGTCGAACTTGCCGCCATTGCGCCAACGGCGGATAGTATCTACACTCCAATAGTCAAAGATGGTTGTACGTCCGTCCCGGCCGCTGAAACCTTCACTATCCATGCCCAGCTCACCAAACTCCTGACCGAAATAAATCATCATCGGATTGGTGTTCATGCAAGCTGACACAATGAGTGCCGGAATCGCCTTGCGTGGGTTACTGGCAAAAAAGTCGGAAGCGATACGTTGCTCGTCATGGTTTTCCAGAAAGTTCAGCATGCGTTTTTCTATACCTCCCAGACTTTGCCAAGAGCGGGTGATGGCAGTTGCCGATTCATACCCGCAAGTAACAGCCCGCAAGGTATCATAAAGTCCTACTTTGTCGTATAAATAATCAAACTTGCCACGGAACAAGTAATTCTTGTATTCTCCCGGGTTATAGACTTCGGCTATAAACAGCAGGAGGGATATTGCTCCTTTACCTGCGGGATTGCCCATTCCCAGAACTCTACGGGAACCATTTCGGCCATATCGCAACGGAAACCGTCTATATTCTTTCCCGCCCAGAACAGCATGATATCCAGCATCTTGGTCCATGTGTCGGGAATGGGGTCGAAATGGCAAGTCCCGCCGTTCTGATAATCCACTCCATAATTCAACTTTATAGTTTCGTACCAATCGGTGATGTTTGGATAAGCGTCAAAACGGTTGTTTCCGGTAGCTTTTGCCGGAAACTCCCTATAAGGTTCGGCGGCTGCACCTTTCATGTCAAATTGGCCATGCAGTTCCGATTCGGGATATAATAGAAGTTATTATATGGCTGAACGCATAATTGGTATCATCGTTTGAACCAGTTGTGAAGTGCCATCCGGCTGGGCATCCGAGTGATATTGACGGGCTACGTGGTTGGGAACAAAATCTATGATAACCTTCAGACCGCTACGGTGAGTGCGCTGCACCAGATTCTCAAACTCTCTCATACGCTCCGGTACGTCCTTGGCGAGATCCGGATCGACATCATAGTAGTCCTTGATGGCATAGGGAGATCCGGCTTTACCTTTCACAATGGCCGGATGGTCGGGTTGGATATTGTGACGGCGGTAGTCAGTTTGCGTAGCATGCTCGATGATGCCCGTGTACCATATATGTGTAGCGCCAAGCTTCTTGATTTCTCCAACGCCTTGGCTGTAAAGTCAGCCATCTTGCCGCATCCATTTTCGGTGATGCTGCCATTATTGATGCAGTGGTTATTGTTGTTTCCGAATAGTCGGGTGAACACTTGATAAATAATCAATTTGTTTTCGTCGTTCATTTCTTTGTTTTCTATGTTATAGAATGGTTGTTTTATTCTTTCCAAATGCTGCCTTTGTCTATGAGCAGACGTTCCAATATATCATTGGTCGTATTATATCCCTGCATGAATATCTCCTCCGCCTTTTCCAGCTCTGTATTGCTGTATCCCTCCAAGTTATAAGGTTCTATCAGCAAATCAGCCTTCTCGCGTTCAGGAAAAGAGTTGGAGCGGAACATAAAGTTATAGGAACGTAAGGCAATGCTCACAATGTTCATTTTATACTTGGTTGCCATCAGAGGGCTGACATTCACGGCAATCACTTTTTCGCATATACGGCGGAGGGTAGAGACAGGCAGGTTCATCAGCAGGCCTCCGTCCACGTAATGGGTGCCGTCTATATTGACCGGGGCAAACAATACCGGCATGCAACACGAAGCTGCTACGCGTTCGGCGATGTCACCCTTATGGAAATGTACCAAACGTCCATGGTCCAGATCAGTAGCTGTAATAATCAGAGGAATTTGCAGTTCTTCCAGTTTTTTGGATTTCAAATTGCTTTTCAGGAAATCGATGAATTCTCCCAATTCAAACAATCCGACTTTGGGAATCACCAGTTTGGTCAGGTCCTGAAACTTGTGCCCGGCAAAGTAGTCAAGAACTTTATGCGGTTCATTGCCGTCGGCGTAGAATACCCCGGCCAAGGCTCCGGCGCTGACTCCGGAAAGTATATTGGGCTTTATGTCATGTTCCAATAAGGATTGCATGGCACCCAAATGGGCAAAGCCTTTGATGAAACCGCCGCTTAAGGCAAAACCTATCGGATATTTTTTAGTGAACCAGTTGTTCGTTACTACTTCCATGTTGAAAATATGATATATTGTTCGGCACGAAATTAATGATTTTATTGTAGGGAGAAAGGAAAATAGCGGAAAAAAGTTCAAAGTATTAAGAGAAAAGTCTTCTCTATTAAGGAGAAAGTTTTTCTTAGTTAGGGAAAAAGTTTTTATCAGTTAAGAAAAAACTTTGTTTATGGTTTGCGGATGTCTATCCCAAGCTTGGGATAGACATCGCAAACTGGGGATATGTATCCGCAGTGTGCGAACAAAGTTTTAGGATTAAGGGATACTGTTTGAGAATATACGTTTATTTCTTTGCGATTGCTTTCAGCAGTGCATATCCTCCAAACCACTGAATCAGCATGCCCGGAATGCCCATACGGAAATCTTGCACTGCCAAAAAGAAATTACCGCACAGTGCCCATTCAAAGGCCGTACCGATAATTTGATAGGAGAGGATTACACCCAGCAATGCCAATAAAGAGATATTCTTGGCATAGCGTGCAGCAAGAGCGGCGGTTCCGGCCAGCAGACCGGACTTTATAAGTATGGCCGGCAACACGGCTGCTGCAGGCATGGCAAAAAGCAGATGATTGATGACCGGAGACAAGAGAGCCGTCAGCAGACCTACCTTGAAACCATATTTATAAGCAGCTATCAGTGTAAAGAAATAGATGGGAAGCAACGTCGGACCGCCTGCTGGGACCAGATGGCAGAGTTGCGGCAAGGCGATGTTTCCTGCCACGAACAGCAGGGCGAATAGATAGGTCTTTACGTTGCCGAAAGGCAAAGAATAAAGTTTTACAGATGTTTCCATTTGTATAATATTATAGTTGATAAATCTATTTTTATTATGACTGTTTAAAACTGAAAAGGTTTAATCAAATCTTCACCAATTCATATTCCATGGTTCCCAATCCTATTTTCTCGGCATGGCGCAATCCGGCAAGCCAGTCTGTGTCGGGGTGCATCAAGTGGAACTTGTCGCATCCACACAAGTCGTCGTGCTCGTGTGCCGTGGCAAGGCAATTGTTACCGTGCAGTATCGGGGCTTGGATGACCATATCTGCACATGCCTTGTCCAGTGCAACCGGGTCTGCCGAAGCCAGAATGCCGAGGTCGGGCACGATGGCGGCATCGTTGTGGTTCCAGCAGTCGCATTCGGGAGATACGTTCATGATGAAGCTGATGTGGAAATGGGGCTTGCCCATAACGACAGCGAGGGCATATTCCGCAATCTTGTAGTTCAGGCGCTCGGAAGTATCTTCGGCTCCCATCACGGCACCGTCGTGCTGGCAGAGGGCTACGCACTGTCCGCAACCTACGCATTTGGCGTAGTCTATTTCTGCCTTGCGGCTGGCATTGAGGTGCACAGCGTCGTGTGCGCAATGCTTCACGCAGATGTTGCAGCCGATGCAGCTTGCTTCATCAATCTTGGGTTGCGAGGCGCAATGCAGTTCCAGCTTTCCGCCTACGCTGGCACATCCCATGCCCAGATTCTTCAAGGCGCCGCCAAAACCGGCTTGTTCGTGCCCCTTGAAGTGGTTCATACTGATTACAATATCGGCATCGGCTATCGCTGTGCCGATTTTGGGTGCCGGACAATATTCCCCGTTCAGAGGATTTCGCGGTAGTCCGTTCCCTTCAGTCCGTCGCCGATAATGACCTGGCACTGGGCCGAGATAGGGTTAAAGCCATTCTCCATCGCACTTTGCAAGTGGTCTACAGCATTGGCACGACGACCGGAATACAGCGTGTTGCAGTCCGTCAAGAAAGGTTTGGCTCCCAGGCTGCGGAGCAGGGTTGCCATTCGAGCTGCATAATTGGGACGCAAGTATGCCAGGTTTCCGGGTTCGCCGAAATGGATTTTAATGGCAGCAAAGCTATCTTTCAAAGGAAGTTGCTCGATGCCTGCCCTTTTCAGCAAGCGTTCCATTTTATCCAAAAGATTGGATGTAGGGGAGGTACGCAAATCAGAGTAGTATACTTTTGCTTTTTCCATGTGTTTTTACCTATTTATAGTGATAGTATCTGCAAAAATAACGGATTATTTCCATATTAATAGGTATATGGCTAAAAAAAGTAGGGAAATCCCTTTTGACAAATAGGGGGATAATAAGAGGTCTATCCATGTTTCTGCCTACCTTTGTGGCAACTAAAAACTCGATAAGATGAAAACAATCAGACTAATTATTGCGGGACTGGTAATGACGATGGGATTCAGCAGTTGTTCCAGTTTGTTTTATGATGCTAAGGTAGATGTGTTGAACAGTATCCAGAAGGGGATGAGCAGGCAGGAGGTCACCAAGATATTGGGAACTCCAGAGTATCGCCGCTTCGACCGGGATATAGAAGAATGGGAATATTCCAGAGTGCTGTCCGGTAAAAGTAATATCAGCCGAACTCAGATTGTCGTGACTTTTGAAGGTGGGAGAGTCGTTGCAATGGACTCATTCTCCGGAGAGCCACGTACGTTGCCGGTTGTTCCCAGTGAAGTAGTGATAGATTCTCCAGCTCCGGTTTATGTCAGGGGGATGCACCCCGAAGACTTCCGGCATTTTTATGAAAAAGTGAAGTCCCGCCCTTTCAAGGATGATCAAATCGAAATGATGAGAACTGTTGCCCGAAACAACAGTCTGAACTGTGTGCAATGTGCCAGTTTGATGGCACTATATACTTTTGATGACGACAAGATGAAAGTCCTCAACATATTCGCTCCCAATATCGTAGATCCGGAAAACTACGAAGCGATTTTAGACGTCATTGATTCACTGTTCAAGAAAGACGATGCCAAGAAAATTCTGGGCATACGCTATTAAGAAGCAGGCATGTCGAAACGCATTGTCCGTTGGTGCCAAACACATGATGTATCGGAGGCTGACAGATAATGCGTTTAAGGTAAACAGATAATGCGTTTCGACGAGCTCTTATTCCGATAAAGGAAAGTGCCATAACGGACCGTTCCCGTGCCCTATATTCATGTCTTTCCCCCGGTTTATCGCAGTACCGATATACTCTTTAGCCTTGCAGACCGCTTCATCGAGTTTGTTGCCACCGGCAAGAAATGTAGCTATGGCAGAGGAAAGGGTACACCCCGTGCCGTGCAGGTTACGGCTCTCTATTTTGGGATTGGAATAGAGGATGCATCCGGATGGCAGGACGTCAGCCCCGGCAGAAGGTTGCCGGCAATAAAGCACGTCGCACATGTCATTGCCCTCCAGATGTCCGCCTTTGACGAGAACAGCGGTATTGTATCTGCAGGATAATTCCTGTGCCGCTTGCTGCATCTCCACAGTGCCGGCAATGGTTCGCCCCCAAAGCAGGCTTGCTTCATTCAGGTTGGGAGTAATGAGGTGCATAGCGGAAACAGTTCCGTCTTAATGACTTGTATGGTTTCTTCGGTCATCAGCCGCCGTCCGCTGGTCGATATCATGACGGGGTCATAGACTATACACTCCGGAGTATATGTCTGAAGACAATCGACAATGGTGGTCACAATACCGGCATCATATACCATACCTATCTTGACGGCATCCGGCCTTAAATCATCCATAACAGAGGTGATTTGTGCCTTAACCATATCCACAGGTATCGGATAAACCGATTGTACTCCCAGTGTGTTTTGTGCAGTAACAGCGTGATGACGGAAGCGGCATAACCTCCCAAAGCGGAAATGGTCTTTATGTCTGCTTGTATGCCTGCACCGCCCGAACAGTCGGAACCGGCAATAGAAAGGATAATAGGGGGAAGCATGAAATAATTAAAAATTAGAAATTAAAAATTAAAGGGGTGAGAGGAAAGCTGTTTCAGGTGGAGGAAGTGGGGGATGAAAGCTTCCTTCGCTTGCTGCCAGACATCTCCCAGCAGTACGGCACCTCCGAAACCTAAAGCGGCTATTTCCGGAAGATGTTCCAAGGTGATGCCACCCAATGCCATCACCTTTGAGTCGATAATACCAGCTTGCTGCGCCTTCTGCAAGGTATCGCAGGAGTAAGCGGAAGAATAGCCTTCTTTGGATATACTGTCATAAATGGGGCTGAGGAACACATAGTTACAATCTGATTTATGTTTCAACACTTCTTCAAGAGAGTGACAAGAGCGACTGACATGTCCCTTATATCCGGACGGTATCTGCGGATTGCGCCCGTTCAGATGAATTCCTTTCAGACCGAAAACGGATGCCAGCTGGAATTGCTCATGCGTGACAATGCGTGGCATATATTCCATCGGTAGCTGTTGAAGAAAATTCCCCATCTCCTCTGCCGAAGCTCCCGGCTTGCGCAGGTGGAGCATTTCCAAACCGTTTTGGAATAAGGAGGTAACTGCCTCTGCTTCTCCTTCAAAGAATTGCGGCGTGGTAATGACTATCAGTTTCATATCTTTATGGATGTTTGCCTATAGTGAGAGAATATACGACTGCATGGTCCTTAAATCAATCGTCCATAGCTTTCCAGCCAAGGGTTCACCGTAGCCGCAAATCAGTTTCAACACTTCATTGGCTTCTACGCTACCCACAATGGCAGGGGTTACGCCGATAACCGATTTGTCCGGAGATGGCATGAGCAGTGTCCCTTCTTCATCCGGATAGAGGTCACGATAGTTTTTTGCACTCTCACCGTAGCAGAAGACGGACACTTGGCCTTCAAAGCCTTGAATGGCACCATAAACGTAGGGCTTGCCCCAAGCGTTGCATACGTCATTCAGCAAGTAGCGGGTAGCGAAGTTGTCGCACCCGTCTACCACTATATCGTAGTTCCTTATCAGTTCTCCGGCATTCTTCTTGTCCAGACGGAAGGGGTATACTTCCACGTTTACATCGCTGTTCAAACCCTGCACTCTACGGGCGCCACATAGAGGTTTAGGCTGCCCAAGGTCAGCTTCAGCATACAGAACCTGACGTTGAAGATTACTGATGCTGACCTGGTCATCGTCCACCAATCCCAGCGTTCCGACTCCTGCTCCCGCCAGATAGAGGCAATGGGAGAACCCAATCCTCCCACACCGACTATCAACACCTTGGCATTACGCAGTTTCTCTTGTCCGGCTTCGCCTATTTCAGGGAGGGACGTTTGTCTGGCATATCGGTTCATTTGTTCATTATTATTAAGGTTCTGTATTCGGCCACTCATCTCTTGAAAGCTTCAAATCAAAACTCGCATCCCAATCTTTCCACACTGGTTCGCGCCCCAGGCGTTTCAATGCTTTGTCCACTTCCACAGCCTTGCGCTCGTCGCTGACATGAAACTGTTCCAGTGTTTGCGGATAGCTGTAATATCCTCCCGGTTCGGTCTTGCTTTCGGCGCTCATGGTTGTCACACCGAGTGTTGCCATATGGTCGCGTATATCGGCAGGCTCGCGGGTGGAGTAGGAGATGTCTACATCATGGTCGAAGATGCGCATGGCGAAAGTGACTTGTGCCAGTTCGCGGTCGCTCATGATGACATTGGGCTGGAAGCCGCCGTTCTCCGAAGGACGCATACGGGGGAAGTTGACGCTGTATTTCGTCTGCCAATAATGTTTCTGGAGATAGCGCAGGTGATAAGCCATCATGGTGATGTCTGTCCGCCATTCTTTCTCCAGACCGATGAGCACTCCCATGCCGATGGAATGGACGCCTGCCTGCCCCATGCGGTCGAAACCATTGACACGCCATTCGAATTTGGACTTCATGCCACGGGGGTGGTAGATGTTGTAATTCGACTTGTGGTAGGTTTCCTGAAAACAAATCACGCCATTCATGCCGTGTTCTTTCAGCGTTGCATACTCTTCCGTTTTTAAGGGCATCACTTCTATTTTCAGATTGCTGAAGTAGGGTTTTGCCAGGTCCAGTGCACGGGCTATGTAGGGCACGCCTGCTTTGGCCGGATTTTCTCCCGTTACCAACAGCAAATTCTCGAAAGGTGCCAGCTTCTTGATGGCCTTGTATTCGTTCACGATTTCTTCTTCCGTCAGTATGGTACGCGGCATGGGGTTGCTGATATGGAAACCGCAATACACGCAAGAGTTGGTGCAGGAATTCGTGATGTAAAGAGGCACGAACATGGAGATGGTTTTCCCGAATCGTGCCTCGGTGTATTTCTTGCTCAATCGTGCCATCGTCTCCAGATAGGGGGCAGCGGCGGGTGAGATGAGGGCCATGAAGTCCTCTACATTACAATGTTCTTTGGAGAGGGCACGGCGTACATCCGCATCTGTCTTGGCATGGATGCGTGCCGTGGTTTCCTCCCAGGATATATGTTCTAATTCGTCTGAAACATAGTGCTCTATCAATTCCCATTTATTTCTTTTTTAATTCTCTCGACAACCGCATCGCACAGAAGTTCGGTCCGCACATCGTGCAATACTCCCCATCCACATGCTTCCCTGCATGAAAATAGCTGAACGCACGTTCCGGGTCGAGCGACAAGTCAAACTGGTCTTTCCAGCGGATTCATAACGTGCTTTGCTCAGTGCATTGTCACGCACTTGTGCTCCGGGATGCCCTTTTGCCAGGTCGGCGGCATGGGCGGCTATCTTATAGGTGATGACACCTACACGCACATCCTCCTTATCGGGCAGTGCCAGATGCTCTTTGGGAGTGACATAGCAGAGCATCGCCGTACCCAGCCAGCCTATCTGCGCCGCACCGATGGCGGACGTGATATGGTCGTATCCCGGTGCGATGTCCGTCACGATGGGGCCGAGCGTATAGAAAGGCGCATCGTGGCATTTTTCTATCTGGCGCTCCATATTCTCCTTAATCTTGTGCATGGGCACGTGGCCGGGACCTTCGATGAAAGCCTGCACATTCTTGTCCCAGGCACGCAGCACAAGCTCGCCCATCGTGTCGAGTTCTGCAAACTGCGCTTCATCGTTGGCATCGTGCGTAGACCCCGGACGCAGCCCGTCTCCCAAAGAGATGGCAACGTCATACTGTGCCAGAATGTCGCAAATGTCATCAAAGTGTTCGTAAAGGAAACTCTCGCGGTCGTGCACCAGGCACCATTTGCTCATGATGCTGCCGCCACGGCTCACGATGCCGCACAACCTTTTCTCGGCCAGATGCACATTGTGGCGGCGTATGCCGGCATGGATGGTGAAGTAGTCCACTCCCTGCTCGCATTGTTCAATCAAGGTGTCGCGGTAGATTTCCCAGGTGAGGTCTTCCACCTTGCCGTTCACTTTCTCCAATGCCTGGTAGATGGGGACAGTGCCCACGGGAACGGGACAGTTGCGGATAATCCATTCGCGCGTTTCGTGTATGTTCTCGCCCGTGGAGAGGTCCATCAGCGTGTCGCCGCCCCATTTGCAGCTCCACAATGCTTTCTCTACCTCTTCTTCGATGCCCGAGGTGGTGGCGGAGTTTCCGATATTGGTATTTATCTTCACCAGGAAGTTACGGCCTATAATCATCGGCTCTGCTTCGGGATGGTTGATGTTGGCAGGAAGCAGGGCGCGTCCGGCAGCAATCTCCTGGCGTACAAATTCCGGTGTGATGTGCGTCTCTATTCCCAGCTCCGCGCAGTTCATGTTCTCGCGAATCGCCACATACTCCATTTCAGGCGTGATGATGCCTTGTTTGGCATAGTACATCTGTGTGCAGCATTTTCCTTGAAGGGCGCGGTAGGGCAGGGTGATATGCTCAAAGCGCAGAGAGTCGAGCGACCGGTCGTCGCGGCGCATGCGCCCGTACTCCGACGTTATTTCGGAAAGCTGCTCCACATCGCCGCGTTTCAGTATCCACGGCTCGCGCAGACGGGGCAGCCCTTTCTTCAAATCCACTTCGACGGCAGGGTCGCTGAACGGTCCGCTGGTATCATACACATACACTTCCGGATTCGGAGTAAGTACCTTTTCTCCATCAACGAAGTTCGTACTGGGCACTTGCTCCACCTTGCGCATAGCTACGCGCAATTCGGGAAACAAGGTGCCCGGCAAATATACTTTCTCGGAACGGGGGAATTTTATCTTCTGGTTCATTTTTCTTTAGGTTTTGTTATGTAGAGATTTACGATTAGACAATTTACGATTTACGATTGGAGTTTGTATTGTTAAACAACCTCTCTCAACCGGTAGGTTTATGATTGCATGAGTAACTTCAATCGTAAATCGTCTAATCGTAAATCTCCCTGTTTTATCATTTTTCATTCAAGAAAGCCGTCAGCGGTGAGCTGGCTTCCGCAACAAAATTATCTGCCTGTATGCCCAGACCTGCTTCGTATGCCATGCGTCCTGCCTCTACAGCCTGCTTGAACGCTACCGCCATGGTCACGGGGTCGCCCGCCACTGCAATGGCTGTATTCACCAGGCAAGCCGAAGCGCCCATTTCCATAGCCTCTGCCGCATGGCTCGGGGCACCGATACCGGCATCCACCACTACGGGGATATTGGCTTGCTCGATGATTATTCTCAGGAAATCCCTTGTCTGCAGTCCTTTGTTTGTACCGATAGGAGCACCCAGCGGCATGACGGTGGCGGCACCGGCTTCTTCCAGCCTCTTGCACAGTGTGGGGTCGGCCTGGCAATAGGGCAGTACCACAAATCCTAACTTGACCAGTTCTTCTGTGGCTTTCAGCGTCTCTACAGAATCGGGCAACAGATAGCGGGGGTCGGGGTGTATCTCCAGTTTCAGCCAGTTCGTGCCGAAAGCTTCACGCGCCATCTGTGCAGCAAAAACAGCTTCTTCGGCATTGCGCACGCCGGAGGTGTTGGGCAGAAGCTGGATACCGGGATGCTGTATGTGTACCAGCATATTGTCTTCCTTGTTGTCCAGTTCAATGCGTTTCATGGCTACCGTCACCATTTCTGTGCCGGATGCAGGATAGACTGCTCCATCACTTCATCGGAATTGAACTTTCCGGTTCCTAAAAACAGACGGGAGTTGAACTCACGTCCCGCAATCACTAATTTTTCCATATCAGTCGTCATATATTAATTCTTTATTTTTCATTCTCCATTAAAGAAATGATTCTTTTCATTTCATCTGCCGGACTATCGGCATGCAGTACCGTGCCCGAAAGGGCAATCCCGCTTACCCCCGTCTGCATAACGGCTGGAATATCCGCTATGGTTATTCCACCGATGGCTACTATCGGAAGGTGTATATCCTTCTCCTGCATCCGGTGGATGATAGCTGTATATCCTTCCAGTCCCAATATCGGACTCAGATTCTTCTTGGTTGTGGTGTAGCGGAAGGGGCCGCAGCTATGTAGTCGGCACCGGCTTTGTAGTGTTGCAGTACATCCTCAAAAGTATTGGCGGTACCGCTATAATGTACTCCGCGCCCAGAATCCGGCGTGCGTCGGCTATGGGCATGTCTTTCTTTCCAAGATGTACGCCGTCGGCATGCAGTTTTCGCGCCAGTTCCACATGGTCGTCAATGATGAAGGTGGCACCGTATTGCCGGCAAAGGGCCTGCACTTCCAAAGCTACGGTTCTATCGTTTCCACCGGGGTGTCTTTCATGCGCAGTTGCACCCAGCGGCAACCGCCTCAAGAGCCATGCGTGCAGCATCCAGATACGAATATCGTTCCGTATAGTGCGTGATGAACTGCATTCCTCCGTTTTTCAGTCTCTCGTCCTTCATCTTCCTCACCCTCCGCAAGCTGCTTTGATAATGATGATGGGCATGTATTCCCTCAGGATGCATTTTGTCCATTCCGTGCGAAGTACAATACGGTTGTCTACGGCCACGGCAATGCCTTGCATCGGTAGGGCAAGTTCCTCGATAAGTTGTGAAAGGGTAGTGGCGCCGGTTTTCACTTCCTTGTTGTTGACCAATACTTTCATTTTTCTGTTCATTAAGAAATAAAACAAATGGAAGTAAATACAAAGAAGCGTCTTTACGGCAAGTTCAGTGAAGAAAGAAATATCCAATTCCTACGGCAGTACTAACTGCATCAGGTTCGAGGGTATAATCTCAGCCCGTCGGGGCACCCCTTTGTCTTTACGGCAACAAAGGTAAGGGAAAATCGGAAATAAAAAACAAAAGAACGTACTTTTTATTTCAGTGATTACTTTTTGTTTACTCGCGCCCCTTTGTGGCACGTATCTTTTTCAGCGTATTCCGAACAGTGGTTCTGACTCCAGTTGAATAAAAATCAAGCTCTGTATTTTCTAGTATCAGTTGCAATTCCTGCAGCAGTTCCGGCTCCTTCCTGCAAAGCAGATAGGCTATTCTGATGGAAAGGGCTTGCACTCCTATGCTTTCTTGCGGAGATAGCATGTGGTCCAGGCAGTAATTCAGCAAATCGACGGAGATTGGAGTAGGGATGGGAATATTATACAGTATAGATAATAAGAGACGTTTGGAACCGTCGTGCGTGCAGTCTATCAGCCGTTGAATGATTTCATCGTACAGTAGGATGAACCAGTCGGGATGGATTTCGCTCAATTTCTCGCATACCCATATTGCCCGCCATGACACCGTCTGTTTTCATCGTATGTCAATCGGTATATATCTTCAAAATACTCGGGGCAGAGGCATACCTCTTGTACCAGAGAGTCTATCGATAACTTATGAATAGGTACTGCCAAGGTATTTCTGAACTCCGTAATCTTTTCCATATATCCCATTTTGTTGTGAGTGGCAAATATAAAGGAAATGGCCTACTAAAACAAGAAAGGCTGTCTATTTGAAGAAAGACAGCCTTGAAAATATTCTATTTAAGGAATTATGCAATCCCGTGAGCCGTAGCTTCCGGTGCAATCTTCTTGATAAGACCTTGCAGCACTGCACCAGGACCGCACTCTGTGAAGTCCGTAGCACCATCGGCAACCATGTTCTTCACTGTTTGCGTCCAACGTACCGATGCTGTCAGCTGAGCCACCAGGTTCTTCTTGATTTCTACCGGGTCAGTATGAGGCATAGCGTCTACATTCTGATATACGGGGCACTTCGGAGCATGGATTTCTGTTGCATTGATGGCTGCTTCCAGTTCAACTTTGGCAGGGTTCATCAGCGGAGAGTGGAACGCACCGCCTACCTTCAACGGCAGAGCACGCTTTGCACCTGCAGCCTTCATCAGTTCGCAAGCCTTGTTGATACCTTCTATGGAACCGGAAATTACAATCTGTCCCGGGCAGTTATAGTTGGCTGCCACGCAAACTTCACCTTCAGCACTTACTTGAGCGCAGATTTCCTCAACCTTTTCATCCGGCAGGGCAATAATGGCTGCCATAGTGGAGGGCTGTGCCTCACAAGCCTTTTGCATAGCATGGCACGGGCATACACCAGTTTCAGACCATCTTCAAAGCTCAGTGCACCGGCAGCAACCAAGGCAGAGAACTCGCCCAATGAGTGACCGGCGGTCATCTCCGGCTTAAAGTCATCGCCCATGCAGAGGGCGGAAATAACGGAATGAAGGAATACGGCAGGTTGGGTAACTTTAGTCTGGCGCAGGTCTTCATCTGTTCCGTTGAACATAATATCAGTAATACGATACCCGAGGATATCATTTGCTTTCTCAAAAAGTTCCTTGGCTAATGCCGAATTTTCGTACAGGTCCTTTCCCATGCCAACGAATTGGGCACCTTGACCCGGAAATACAAATGCTTTCATATTTACTCGTTTTTTAGTGTTTAAATAAAAAGTGCTGCAAAGGTAGAGGTTTTTCTGATATTCACCGCACAAACGGATGTTTTTTGTGCAATGCCCTTACTTTAAGGAGGGAAGCTAAAATACAATATGTATGCTTGGGCCTTCTGTGGTATCCGGAGGCTGAAATACTTATAAATGAAACACTTTCTCCTTATTGTATTTCCTACAATTAGACCTCTTGTGCATTCTTGTAAATTACATATTGTATTCCATACGATAACAACTGAAAATGATATTGTATAAAGTAAGATATGTATTCGGTTGAAAAATAATGCTTTATAACATTATAAAAATATTCTTCTCCTTTATTGCAAATTAGAAAAACCTATTTATATTTGCAGCGCTTAACGAGATATATTATGCAAAACATAGAACAAAAAACGCCGTTGGCAAACAATCATATCTCTGTGGACTGTGTAGTGATTGGTTTTGACGGAGAACAGCTAAAGGTTCTGCTGATTAAGCGTGCAGGAGAGGAAGAAGGAGAAATCTTTCATGATATGAAGCTTCCCGGAAGTTTGATTTACATGGATGAGGATTTGGATGAAGCTGCCAAACGGGTGTTGAATGAATTGACGGGTCTGAAGAACGTCAATCTGATGCAATTCAAGGCATTCGGCTCAAAAAACCGTACGAAAGACCCCAGAGATGTACATTGGCTGGAACGTGCCATGCAGTCCAGGGTGGAGCGTATTGTCACCATAGCCTATCTTTCCCTGGTGAAGATAGACCGCGCATTGAACCGTGATTTGGACAATTATCAAGCTAGTTGGGTAGCCATGCCGGATATAAAGGCTCTGGCATTCGACCACAACCTGATTATCAAGGAAGCCATTACCTATGTCCGTCAGTACGTCGAGTTCAACCCGTCTTCACTGTTCGACTTGTTGCCGCGTAAGTTCACCGCATCCCAGCTTCGCACTTTGTACGAACTGGTGTATGACAAGCAGTACGACGTACGCAATTTCCATAAAAAAATTGCCTTGATGGAGTATGTCGTCCCCCTGGAAGAAAAACAGCAGGGCGTGGCCCACCGGGCGGCACGCTACTACCGTTTCGACAAAAAGATATACAATAAAATCCGACGGTAGCCGGATTGTAAATTCTTCATATCACTTTCATTTTAATATTGATAAAAATGTATTTATTAGGTTATGACATCGGCAGCTCGTCTGTAAAAGCGAGTCTGGTAAATGCGGAAAGCGGCAAGTGTGTATCGTCTGCCTTCTTCCCCAAGACTGAAGCGGAAATTATCGCAGTGAAGCCCGGCTGGGCAGAGCAAGACCCCGGAAACTGGTGGGAAAATTTGAAACTGGCCACACAAGCGGTATTGGCAGAATCCGGAGTAACGCAGAAGACATCAAGCGATCGGTATCTCTTATCAGATGCATGGCTTGGTATGTGATCAGATAAAACCAGCAGGTGTTGCGTCCTGCCATTATCTGGTGCGACTCCAGAGCCGTGCCCTACGGACAAAAGGCTTTCGAAACATTGGGAGAGGAGACTTGCCTTTCACATCTGCTGAATTCTCCGGGCAACTTCACGGCCTCCAAACTGGCTTGGATTAAGGAGAATGAGCCTTCCGTTTACGAAAAGATTCATAAGATAATGCTGCCGGGCGACTATATCGCCATGAAGTTGAGCGGTACCATCTGTACCACGGTGTCCGGTTTGTCCGAAGGGATGTTCTGGGATTTCAAGAACAACCGGGTTGCCGACTTTCTGATGGACTATTATGGGTTCGACTCCTCTCTGATTGCCGACATCAAACCGACTTTCTCCGAGCAGGGACGTGTCAATGCTGCTGCAGCCGCAGAGCTGGGTCTGAAAGAAGGTACGCCTATCACTTACCGTGCCGGCGACCAGCCCAACAATGCCCTTTCCCTGAATGTATTCAATCCGGGTGAAATAGCTTCCACCGCCGGAACGTCCGGCGTGGTATACGGCGTGAACGGTGAGGTGAACTACGACCCCAAGTCACGTGTCAACACCTTTGCACACGTCAACCATGCTGCCGGGCAAACCCGTCTGGGTGTTCTGCTGTGCATCAATGGTACGGGCATCCTCAATTCATGGGTAAAACGCACCGTTGCTCCCGAAGGCATCTCCTACAGCGATATGAATCTGCTGGCAGCACAAGCTCCCATCGGCAGTGCCGGTATCAGCATCCTGCCCTTTGGAAACGGTGCGGAGCGTATGCTTGAGAACAAGGAAATAGGCTGCTCCATTCATGGCATCAACTTCAACCAGCACGGCAAACAGCATATCATCCGTGCAGCGCAGGAAGGCATCGTTTTTTCCTTTAAATATGGAATCGACATCATGGAACAAATGGGCATTCCCGTGCAGAAAATTCATGCAGGCAAGGCTAATATGTTCCTCAGCCCGCTGTTCCGCGAGACATTGGCCGGTGTGACGGGAGCTGTCATCGAACTGTATGATACCGACGGCTCTGTAGGTGCCGCCAAAGGCGCCGGAATCGGTGTGGGCATATACAAGGACAACAACGAAGCATTTGCCACGCTTGAGAAGCTCGAGGTGATAGAGCCGAAAGTGGCAGACCGCCAGGCTTATGCCGACGCATATGCGCGCTGGAAACACTGGGTAATGTGCTAATGTGCACATTAAAACGTTAGCACGTTAAAACAATAAATTAATAATTAACCCCGTGATGAATGTGTCTGTCATTGGCACATTCTCACATTAAAACATTAAATTCTTATGGCAACAAAAGAGTATTTTCCCGGAATAGGAAAGATTAAATTCGAAGGTAAAGAGAGCAAGAACCCGATGGCATTCCGTTATTACGATGCCGATAAAGTAATCATGGGTAAGAAAATGAGCGAATGGCTGAAGTTCGCCATGGCATGGTGGCACACTCTTTGCGCAGAAGGTGGTGACCAATTCGGTGGCGGAACAAAGAAATTCCCCTGGAACGGTGAGGCTGACAAGGTTCAGGCTGCCAAGAACAAAATGGACGCCGGCTTTGAATTCATGCAGAAAATGGGTATCGAATACTACTGCTTCCACGATGTAGACCTCTGCGAAGAAGCCGAGACCATTGAAGAATACGAAGCCAACTTGAAGGAAATCGTAGCGTATGCCAAGCAGAAACAAGCAGAAACCGGCATCAAACTGTTGTGGGGTACTGCCAACGTATTCGGCCATGCCCGCTACATGAATGGTGCAGCCACCAATCCCGATTTCGATGTTGTGGCACGTGCCGCCATCCAAATCAAAAACGCCATCGACGCTACTATCGAACTGGGAGGTTCAAACTATGTATTCTGGGGCGGTCGCGAAGGCTACATGTCATTGCTGAATACAGACCAGAAGCGTGAGAAAGAGCACCTCGCACAGATGTTGACCATCGCCCGCGACTATGCACGTGCCCGCGGCTTCAAAGGTACCTTCTTGATTGAACCGAAACCGATGGAACCTACAAAACACCAGTATGATGTAGACACCGAAACCGTTATCGGCTTCTTGAAGGCTCACAATCTGGACAAAGATTTCAAGGTGAACATCGAAGTGAACCACGCTACTTTGGCGGGCCACACCTTCGAGCACGAACTCGCAGTAGCCGTAGACAACGGTATGCTCGGCTCCATCGACGCAACCGTGGTGACTACCAGAACGGCTGGGATACAGACCAGTTCCCCATTGACAACTTCGAACTGACCCAGGCAATGATGCAAATCATCCGTAACGGAGGCTTTGGCAATGGCGGTACAAACTTCGATGCCAAGACCCGTCGCAACTCCACCGACCTGGAAGACATTTTCATTGCCCACATCGCCGGTATGGACGTGATGGCACGTGCACTGGAAAGTGCAGCCAAACTGCTTGAAGAGTCTCCTTACAAGAAGATGCTGGCCGACCGCTATGCTTCCTTCGACAGTGGTAAAGGCAAGGAATTTGAAGATGGCAAACTGACGCTAGAGGATTTGGTAGCTTACGCAAAAGCCAACGGTGAGCCGAAACAGACCAGCGGCAAGCAGGAATTGTATGAGGCAATCGTGAATATGTACTGCTAATAATGATCAATGTTTAGTGATTAGTGGTTAATAAGTTGCGCATGAGGTGTTTCAATATTAATCATTAATCGCTAATCATTAATCGCTAATCATTAACCATTAATCATTAATATCATGAATTATACAGAAAAAGGCAGTAAACTCTACCTCTTCTCTATTGTGCTGGTAGCCGTCATCGGGGGCTTGCTTTTCGGCTACGATACAGCAGTCATATCCGGTGCCGATAAAGGGCTTCAGGCATTTTTTATGGGTGCCTCCGATTTTGTCTACACAGATACGATTCACGGCATTACCTCTTCCAGTGCACTTATCGGATGTATCATCGGTAGTGCTCTTTCGGGATTCTTCGCATCCAATCTGGGACGTAAGAATTCTCTTTTCATAGCCGGCGTCTTGTTCTTTCTGTCGGCATTGGGCTCCTACTACCCGGAATTCCTTTTCTTCGACTATGGTGTTCCTTCCTATTCCTTGCTCGTGGCATTCAATTTCTACCGTGTATTGGGAGGAATCGGCGTAGGTTTGGCATCGGCCATCTGCCCGATGTATATTGCGGAAATTGCGCCGAGCAACATTCGCGGGACTCTGGTATCATGGAATCAGTTTGCCATTATCTTCGGCCAGTTGGTGGTTTACTTCGTGAATTTCCTTATTCTGGGCGAGAATTCAAATCCGGTGATAAAGGCCATTGAAGGAGTCAACCAGATTCTGAATCCCGAAGCGGCAGCATGGACCACAGAGATAGGATGGCGTCTGATGTTTGTCAGTGAGGCTGTTCCTGCAGGAGTCTTTGCGTTGCTCGTACTGTTTGTTCCCGAAACGCCACGCTATCTTGCCATGAGTGGCAAGGATGATAAGGCACTCCAGGTGTTAAGCCGTATCAACGGCTTGGCTCAGGCAAAGGTTATTCTGTCTCAAATCAAAGCCACGGCAGAGGAAAAGACGGAAAAGCTTTTCACTTATGGCTGGATGGTTATCTTTATCGGTATCATGCTGAGTGTATTCCAGCAAGCGGTAGGTATCAACGCCGTACTCTATTTCGCACCGCGTATCTTCGAAACGATGGGAATGGGCAACCCGATGGTTCAAACCGTCATCATGGGTATCATCAATATTCTGTTCACGTTGCTGGCTGTCTTTACAGTCGAGAAATGGGGACGTAAACCGCTGCTCATCTCGGGGTCTATCGGCATGGCGATAGGTGCTTTCGGAGTAGCTCTTTGCAACGTTGTGGCAGGGCTTCCTCCCATGTTGGCTGTTGTCAGCATCATGGTCTACAGTGCTTCGTTCATGTTCAGCTGCCCATCTGCTGGGTACTGATTGCTGAAATCTTCCCGAATACCATCCGTGGCGCTGCAGTAGCCATTGCCGTAGCCTTCCAATGGATATTCAATTTCATTGTATCTTCCACCTTCGTACCTATGTACAATATGAGTTTGGGAGATATGGGAGACAAGTTCGGGCACATGTTTGCTTATGGCTTATACGGAATCATCTGTGTGGTGGCTGCTCTGTTTGTCTGGAAGCTTGTTCCCGAAACGAAAGGCAAGACACTGGAAGACATGACCAAGCTGTGGAAGAATAGAAGAAACAACGGATAAGACCGTCATTGAAACTGTCCATATAAGACGGGAAAGAGGAGGCCTGATGAATGCCTCCTCTTTTTGTTATCAATTCCGTATCTTTTCCCTTATCCGTTCAAGATGGGAAAGAAAAATCTTCGGAGGGGAAGATAACATGTAAGGATAAACCGTACCTTTGCACTGTTTTTAATCAGGAATAGCAAGAAAGTTATGGATTCAATGAAAATCAATAAGGTGCAGATACGTAATCTGCAGATTGAAGATTATGACCAGTTAGCACAATCGTTTACGCGCGTTTATTCAGACGGAAGCGATGTGTTCTGGACGCACAAACAAATAGAAAAACTGATACGCATCTTCCCCGAGGGGCAGATTGTGACGGTGGTTGACGAGAAAATCGTGGGCTGTGCGCTTTCCATCATAGTGAACTACGATGATGTGAAGAACGACCACACTTACGCCCAGGTTACGGGCAAGGAGACTTTCAACACCCACAATCCGAAAGGCAACATACTTTATGGCATCGAAGTCTTTATCCATCCCCAATACCGTGGCCTGCGTCTGGCACGCCGTATGTATGAATACCGCAAGGAACTTTGCGAGACATTGAACCTGAAGGCAATCATGTTTGGCGGACGTATCCCCAACTACTACAAATATGCCGATCAAATCCGCCCCAAGGAGTACATAGATAAGGTGAAGCAAAAGGAAATCTTCGACCCGGTGCTGACCTTTCAGCTCTCTAACGACTTCCACGTGCGCAAGGTGATGCGCAACTACCTTCCCAATGATGAGGAGTCCAAGCACTACGCCTGCCTGCTGCAATGGGACAATATCTACTATCAGGCTCCCACACAAGACTATGTAAACCCCAAAACCACTGTCCGCGTAGGCTTGGTACAATGGCAGATGCGTACCTACAAGACACTGGATGACCTTTTTGAGCAAGTGGAATTTTTTGTGGATGCCGTGAGCGACTACAAGAGTGACTTTGTCCTTTTTCCCGAATACTTCAACGCACCGTTGATGGCAAAATTCAACAACGAGGGCGAGTCGCAGGCGTATCCGCGGGCTGGCGGCCTATACCGAGGAAATCAAGGAGCGTTTCGTCAAGCTCGCCATCAGCTATAACATCAACATTATTACGGGCAGTATGCCGCTTATCAAGGAAGACGGGCTGCTATACAACGTAGGATTCCTCTGCCGACGTGACGGAAGTTATGAAATGTACGAAAAGATACATGTCACTCCCGACGAGATAAAGTCCTGGGGACTGAGCGGAGGCAAGTCCATCCAAACTTTCGATACGGACTGTGCTAAGATAGGCGTGCTGATATGCTACGATGTAGAGTTCCCCGAACTGAGCCGCATCATGGCGGACCAAGGCATGCAGATACTCTTTGTTCCTTTCCTTACCGATACGCAGAATGCTTACAGCCGCGTAAAGGTGTGCGCCCATGCTCGTGCCATCGAAAACGAGTGCTTTGTAGTGATAGCCGGCAGTGTAGGCAATCTTCCCCGCGTGCACAACATGGACATCCAGTATGCCCAGTCCGGCGTGTTCACTCCCTGCGACTTCGCTTTCCCCACAGACGGCAAGCGTGCGGAAGCCACTCCGAATACCGAAATGATTCTTGTGTCGGATGTGGATCTGGACTTGCTGAATGAACTGCATACCTACGGCAGTGTACGCAACCTGAAAGACCGGAGAGGCGATTTGTACGAGGTGAAGATGAAAAGATGACTTTCCCGAATGCCACACTCGGTTGCCTCCAATGCCACACCTTATTCTCCGAAATGCCACACTTCATCGTCCGGAATGCCATAGGTTTCGGACAACGGAGTGTGGCATTTCAGCTGCTGAAGTGTGGCATCCGGGACGATGAAGTATGGCATTTCGGATGGTAATTCCATAGTTTATCCGTATCTTTACAAAACTTTTATTCTAAAAACAGAAACAATGGCCAAGAAAGCTCTCTCTGCTCCCGAAATACCTCTCTGCATCAATGTGTTGCGATTACTTAACTACCGTCTGGCTCCCGACGAGCTGATTCTGTTCGACTGGCTTACAGTAAAACAGATTTCTTTTAAATACAAGCCTTTCCATTACTCCCAGGCGCGTGTAGAGGAAGAAACCCGTATCCGCCGTACCCGGCAGGAAGTCATCATTAAGCAATTCTCGGCCTTGGGCTTCTTGAAAACCGACATAAAGGTCAATTCCGTCACCCGTGGACGTGTCCGCTATTACTCCGTGGACTTCAGTGTACTTGCCGACGTGGATGTCCTGGTAGAAATCATCATGCCCCAAACCACGCTCTTCCGTGACTTCATCCTCTACTTTGCCTACCACGCCACTATGCAGAAGAAGAGCAAGGAAGAACAACTGAAGCCTGCCTCCGCCATAAATCACGAGGCTGCCGCCCGAATCTATCAACTGCTGAGCCAAGTCTATGACGAGCGCCGCCAATACTATAATGATGGGGGACTGACCGGAGATGTGAAGCCTGAACGCTCGAAATCTGCCATGCAATTGCAGCATAACAAACCCATAGAACGTAAACTGGCAAAGTTGGCAGACTACTACAACGATAACAGCATCAAAAACGCCTTTCTTGCCTATGTGGACGAAATCCTGACCCAAAAGAAAGAACCCGAAAACCTGATGTATTACTTTCTCTCTTTCGATGAGACATCGGATTGTTTCGGAGTGGTGAATCATTACCTTAATTATTTCACCTTGCATTATAGTTACAGCAGCAACAGTTGAAGTCTATCCGCTGATGATGCTGTTATTATTTCTTTTAATATAATACTTTAATTATTTCTTTCCCATGCTTGTTCTCTTGCACGCTTATTGCTGATTGCGGCAATAGCATTCGCAGAATTCTACATACCATTTGTTGAACTCAGCAAAATAGCCCTCTCATTTGTTGTTTTCAACGTAGTTTTCAGGGGGTAAGTTTTGGCAAATTCTGCGTTTTTTGTCGTTTTTTGCTTAGGGAACCCTGCATTGCCCCAAACGACATCTACAGATGCACTTCTATGTACTAATTCGGGAAAAGAGAAAAGAGGGACAGTGTTGAGTGAGCGAATATTTTTTAAAATCGTACCTGCATATTTTTTTGTTCTTAAAAAGTCTCTTGTATTTAAGTTTTTTGTAAATTTGCACCCTTAAAATGGAGAAGGTAGCTTTTGACGTACCAAATGCCTATCAAGAGTATCTTCAATCGTAAATTGTAAATTGTCAAATAGTAAATATCAAGATGGGTAAGAAGTTTGCCGAATATTCGAAGCTCGACCTTTCCGAAGTGAACGGAAAAGTGTTGAAGAAATGGGACGAAAACCAGGTTTTCGCCAAGAGTATGACAGAACGTGAAGGTTGTCCTTCTTTCGTATTTTTCGAAGGACCTCCCTCGGCCAATGGTATGCCGGGCATTCACCACGTAATGGCTCGCTCCATTAAGGACATTTTCTGCCGTTACAAAACGATGAAGGGGTTCCAAGTAAAGCGTAAGGCCGGATGGGATACTCATGGACTGCCCGTGGAACTGGGTGTGGAAAAAGCACTCGGCATTACGAAAGAGGATATTGGCAAGAGCATTTCCGTGGCGGAATACAATGCCGCCTGCCGCAAGGACGTCATGAAGTTCACCAAAGAGTGGGAAGACCTGACTCACAAGATGGGCTACTGGGTGGACATGAAGAACCCCTACATCACTTACGACAACCGCTACATCGAAACCCTGTGGTGGCTGTTGAAGCAACTCTACAAGAAAGGACTGCTTTATAAAGGATATACCATACAGCCGTATTCTCCCGCTGCCGGTACGGGACTCAGCTCGCACGAGCTGAACCAGCCCGGATGCTACCGCGACGTGAAAGACACGACCGTGGTGGGGCAGTTCAAGATAAAGAACCCGAAGCCGGAAATGGCAGAGTGGGGGACTCCCTACTTCCTGGCATGGACTACCACTCCGTGGACATTGCCCAGCAATACCGCGCTCTGTGTAGGGCCTAAGATAGACTACGTTGCCGTGCAGACCTACAACGGCTATAGCGGCGAGAAAATGACCGTCGTCCTGGCAAAGGCGCTGCTCTATACCCACTTCAACAAAAAAGCGGAAGGCATTGCATTAGAGGACTATAAGCCGGGTGATAAGCTGATACCGTTCAAGGTGGTGGGCGAATATAAAGGCCCGGATCTGATAGGCATGGAGTACGAACAGCTCATCCCGTGGGTGAAGCCGATAGACGTTGCCGAAGACGGTAGCTGGACTCCCAGCGACAAAGGTTTCCGTGTAATTTCTGGTGACTATGTGACGACTGAAGACGGTACGGGTATCGTACACATTGCCCCGACCTTTGGTGCGGACGATGCTTTTGTGGCACGCGCTGCAGGTATACCGTCCTTGTTCATGATAAACAAGAAGGGTGAGACCCGCCCGATGGTAGACCTCACCGGTAAGTTCTTCTTGATTGACGAACTGGACGAGGAGTTTGTAAAGGCATGTGTCAATGCAGACCTTTACAAAGACTATCAGGGCAAGTGGGTAAAGAATGCCTATGACCCTCAATTCACTGTAGACGGCAAGTATGATGAGCAGGCTGCACAAGCTGCCGAATCATTGGATATCGAACTCTGCATGATGATGAAAGCCGCCCGCCAGGCATTCAAGATAGAAAAGCATGTACACAATTATCCGCACTGCTGGCGTACGGACAAACCCGTATTGTACTATCCGCTGGATAGCTGGTTCATCCGCAGCACCGCTTGCAAGGAACGTATGATAGAGTTGAACAAGACCATCAACTGGAAGCCGGAAAGCACCGGTACGGGACGTTTTGGCAAGTGGCTGGAAAACCTGAATGACTGGAACCTCAGCCGTTCGCGCTATTGGGGTACTCCGCTGCCCATCTGGCGCACGGAGGACAATAGCGAGGAAAAATGTATCGAGTCTGTAGAAGAGCTCTACAACGAAATAGAGAAATCCGTGGCTGCCGGCCTGATGCAGTCCAACCCTTACAAGGAGAAGGGCTTCCAGCCGGGTGTATATACCAAAGAGAATTACGACAAGATAGACTTGCACCGTCCTTACGTGGACGATGTCATCCTTGTTTCTAAAGACGGCAAGCCGATGAAACGCGAAACGGACTTGATTGACGTTTGGTTCGATTCCGGTGCCATGCCTTATGCACAGATACACTATCCGTTCGAGAATAAGGAACTGCTGGATAGCCACCAGGTATATCCTGCCGATTTCATCGCCGAAGGGGTGGACCAGACACGCGGTTGGTTCTTCACGTTGCACGCCATCGCTACAATGGTGTTCGACAGTATTTCTTATAAGGCTGTCATTTCCAACGGCTTGGTGCTCGACAAAAATGGTAACAAGATGTCCAAGCGTCTGGGCAATGCCGTAGACCCCTTCTCGACCATCGAGAAATACGGGTCCGACCCGTTGCGCTGGTACATGATCACCAACTCTTCTCCGTGGGACAATCTTAAGTTCGACGTGGATGGAGTGGAAGAGGTGCGCCGCAAGTTCTTCGGAACACTCTATAACACCTATTCATTCTTCGCCCTCTATGCCAATGTAGACGAATTTGACTACAAAGAAGCCGATGTGCCCATGGCAGAACGCCCTGAGATAGACCGTTGGATTCTCTCTGTACTGAATACGTTGGTGAAGAACGTGGATACCTGCTACAATGAATACGAGCCCACGAAAGCAGGACGTCTCATTTCCGAATTCGTGAACGACAACCTCTCCAACTGGTATGTCCGCCTGAACCGCAAACGTTTCTGGGGCGGTGGTATGACGCAGGACAAGCTCTCTGCATTCCAGACACTCTATACATGCCTCGAAACCGTGGCTAAGCTGATGGCACCCATCGCTCCGTTCTATGCTGATATGCTCTATTCCGACCTGATTGCAGCTACGGGACGCGACAATGTGGTTTCCGTACACCTTGCCAAGTTCCCCGAATATAAGGAGGAAATGATAGACAAGGGATTGGAAGTCCGCATGCAGATGGCACAAGACGTCACTTCCATGGTATTGGCATTGCGCCGCAAGGTGAACATCAAAGTCCGCCAACCGCTTCAGTGCATCATGATACCGGTAGTGGATGAAGAACAGCGTGCACACATCGAGGCTGTGAAAGCACTTATCATGAACGAGGTGAATGTAAAAGAAATCCAGTTTGTGGACGGTGCTGCCGGTGTACTGGTAAAGAAAGTGAAATGCGACTTCAAGAAGCTGGGACCGAAATTCGGTAAGCAGATGAAAGCCGTGGCTGCTGCTGTGGCGGAAATGTCCCAGGAAGCCATTGCCGAGCTGGAGAAGAAAGGCTCTTATACGTTCAATCTGGACGGTGCAGAAGCCGTGATTGAAACGGCAGATGTGGAAATCTTCAGTGAGGATATTCCGGGATGGCTGGTTGCCAACGAGGGCAAACTGACCGTGGCTCTGGAAGTTACCGTTACCGAAGAGTTGCGCCGTGAGGGTATTGCACGCGAGCTGGTAAACCGCATTCAGAATATCCGCAAGTCGAGCGGTTTTGAGATAACAGATAAAATAAAGATTACATTATCAAAAAATCCTCAAACAGATGATGCGGTAAATGAATATAATGACTATATTCGCAACCAAGTTTTAGGAACTTCACTGACGCTGGCAGACAACGTAGAAAATGGTACAGAACTGAACTTCGACGATTTCTCGCTGTACGTGAGCGTAGTGAAAGAATAATTAAATACTAACCCTGATTAACACGTAAAAGTTATGGCAGAAAAGACAAGATACTCAGATGCTGAATTGGAAGAATTCCGCGCTATCATTATGGAGAAGTTAGAGTTGGCACAACGTGACTATGAACTGTTAAAGGCCAGCCTGACGGGTGCAGACGGTAATGACACCGACGATACATCTCCTACGTACAAAGTACTGGAAGAAGGTGCCAACACCTTATCCAAGGAAGAAACCACACGTCTGGCCCAACGCCAGTTGAAGTTCATCCAAGGATTGCAGGCTGCTTTGGTGCGCATTGAGAACAAAACATATGGCATTTGCCGCGAAACCGGCAAACTGATACCGGCAGAGCGCTTCGTGCAGTGCCCCATGCCACTTTGAGCATCGAAGCTAAAAACAACGGCAAGAAATAAAAATGGGTAAATTCTTTACGAAGGGCCGGATAGCCTGCCTTATCATATTTTCGGTATTGGTTATAGACCAAATTATCAAGATTTGGATAAAGACCCACATGTACTGGCATGAGAGTATCCGGATTACGGATTGGTTCTATATATACTTTACCGAGAATAGTGGTATGGCTTTCGGTATGGAAATATTCGCCAAACTGTTCCTGACCTTGTTCCGCATTGCTGCAGTCACGGTCATTGGCTGGTTTCTGTACAAGTTCGTGAAGCAAGGCATGAAGACCGGATTTATCATCTGTGTGTCTTTGGTCTTGACGGGAGCCTTGGGAAACATTGTCGACAGTGTGTTCTATGGCGTGCTGTTCAACGAAAGCACCCATTCGCAGATAGCCTCCTTCATGCCTGAAGGAGGGGGATATGCCCCGTGGTTCCATGGCAAGGTGGTGGATATGTTCTATTTCCCCACTCATTGATACAAACTGGCCCGCATGGATGCCGTTTGTCGGTTGGAGAACATTTCATTTTCTTCAGCCCGATATTCCAATTTGCGGATGCAGCAATCAGTTGCCGGTATCATTGCGTTTGCTGTTGTTCTACGGCAGGACTTCAATGATGCCTATCATGACTGCATATAA
>ENA-OQJX01000145-OQJX01000145.1-human-gut-metagenome-genome-assembly--contig:-NODE-145-length-46825-cov-2.845582_pt1 | contig 46825 bp, 35 predicted proteins | sample MGYA00242615_ERZ504782 | MGnify/ENA primary metagenome ERZ504782 (study PRJEB26092, sample SAMD00036354) | human gut metagenome | host: Homo sapiens | study: EMG produced TPA metagenomics assembly of... | reverse complement strand
AAAACTTGCTAAAGGGAAAACGTTATCAATCGGAAGCCTCGAACCGTTCCGAAACTAATGTTGACGGAGGGGCTTTCCTGTTCTTTCCTTATGCTTGCTATATCTTGTGCCTTATTCGTACAGCGATTTGGCTATACCCATTTCCAGTCCACGAAGCTCTGCCAGTCCGCGCAGACGGCCGATACAGGAATAGCCGGGATTGGTTTTCTTCTTCAAGTCGTCTACCATCTGGTGTCCGTGGTCGGGTCGCATCGGGATAGAGACACCACGGCGTTGTTGCAGTTCAAGGAAGGCTTTCATCACGTGATACATGTCCACGTCTCCTTCCAGGTGGTTGGCTTCGTAGAAATTGCCTTCGGCGTCGCGTTGTGTACTGCGCAGATGGACAAAGTTGATGCGGTCGGCAAATTGCTGCATGATGGCTGCACAATCGTTGGCGCTGCTTACACCGAGCGAACCGGTGCAGAGGCAAAGACCGTTGCTCTTGTTGGGAACAGCGTCAATCAGTGCCTGGAAATCGGCAGCACAGCTCATGATGCGTGGCAGGCCGAGGATGGAGCACGGTGGGTCGTCCGGATGGATAACGAGCATGACACCTGCTTCGTCGGCTACCGGAGTGATTTCTTGCAGGAAATAGATCAGGTTGGCACGCAGGCGTTCCGGAGTGATGCCCTTGTAGCGGTCCAGTTCCTGTTGGAACTGTTCCAGGGTGAAGCTTTCTTCTGAGCCGGGAAGTCCGGCAATCATGTTGCGTACAAGCAGTTGTTTGTCTGCCTCTGTCATCTGTTCGAAGCGGGCACGGGCTTTGGCCTTTTCTTCATCGGTGTATTCGCCTTCTGCACCGGGACGACGTAGCAGGAAGAGGTCGAAGGCGATGAAAGCGGCACGTTCAAAGCGGAGGGCACGACTGCCGTCGGGTAGTTCGTAGGCGAGGTCGGTACGTGTCCAGTCCAGTACGGGCATAAAGTTGTAGGTGACAATGTGAATGCCGCATTTGCCAGGTTACGCAAGCTCTCTTTATAGTTGTCGATATACTTCTGGAAGTCTCCGGTTTGGGTCTTGATATGTTCGTGTACGGGTACACTTTCTACTACAGACCAGCGCAGACCGACGGCTTCAATCATTTCTTTCCGTTTCTTGATTTCCTCTACTGTCCATATTTCCCCGTTTGGAATATGATGCAAGGCGTTTACAATGCCGGTAGCCCCGGCTTGTTTGATGTCCCAAAGGCTTACCGGGTCGTTGGGACCGTACCAGCGCCAGGTTTGTTCACAAAGAATCATGTTATTTATTGTTTGATGATTTGCAATTTACTATTTACATCGCGAATGCGTTGAACCCTCCGTCCACTACAGCCACCGTACCGGTGACAAAGCTGGAAGCATCGCTGATGAGGTATTGGATGGTTCCGCAAAGCTCTTCTGCACGGCCCATACGTCCGAAGGGAGTTTGGCGAATCACATCTTGCCCACGTTCCGTGTAGCTTCCATCCGGGTTCGTCAGCAGGGCACGGTTCTGCTCTGTGAGGAAAATCCGGGTGCGATGCATTACACGAATACCTTCACCAAACTTCTTGGCAACTTCCGTAGCCATGAAGGCTGTGAAATTGGAGATACCGGCTTTTGCGGCAGCATATCCGGCTCACGCGTCATGGGGCGGAAAGCAGCCATGCTGGAGAAGTTGACAATAGCACCTGCTTCTGCTCCACCATCGGTTTGAGGAAGACTTGTGTAGGCAGTACGGTACCGGTCAGGTTTAATTCCAGCACCCGTTGGAACTCTTCTATCTTCAAATCGAAGAAAGTGCCCGTGGGCGCGATGGTGGCACCCGGCATATTTCCGCCGGCTGCATTCAGCAGGGCATCTATGCGGCCATAGGCTTTCAGTATATCTGCCAGGTTCTGTTCCAGCAGTTCACGGTTCATCACGTCGGTTGTCAGGAACATGGCTTCTCCACCGTTTGCCTTGATTTCTCCGGCAATGGCGTCCCCTATTTCTGCCTTGCGTCCCAAAATGACGACCTTTGCACCTTCTTCTGCCAGATGAAAGGCGATGGCTTTCCCCAATACTCCTGTTCCACCGGTTATGACCACTACTTTGTCTTTAATGTCAAATAAGTTTTTCATGATTCGTTCATTTAAAAATTACGTTGTGTTTTATTTGATTAGCGTTGCAAAAATACGGAATAATCCGTTGTGCTGCACTTGCAATCGTACAAAAAAGATGTATTTATCATGGTTATTTCATTTAAGGGAGTTATCAGCCGACAAGTCGGCTTAGGAGTTAACGTCCAATACTTCTGTTGATGTATAGCTCTCTAACTCCCTTCAATTCCTTTAAATTTGAAGCCATTCACGTCTTGTTTGTCTACTACTGGTTATCCAATGCTTCCTTGCGTGCCAATGCTTCCAGATAGAAATAATCGGCATAGTTCAGCGGCACGTCGATTTCGCTCCCTCCGGGATGATGCCCGGTGGAGTGCAGCAGCAGGAAACCGTAGTGTGTGCCCGGTTCTGCTTGGTAATGCCTGCCGAGGTTGCGACAATCTTGTCGGCAATGGATTTGTAGCGTTTCCCTTTCTCCGGAGTGATATATGTGCAGAGCTCATAAAGGCCGGAAGCGATAAGGGCGGCAGCCGATGCGTCACGGGGCACACTGTCAACTGCGACGTGACTTTGCAGACCGTCTACTCCGGGAGCTTTCATGTCCCAGTAGGGGACGAAGTCTTCGGGCATGTTGGGCAGGTTGAGGAAGAAATCGGCAATGCCTTCACTTTGCTTCAGATAGGCCGGGTCTTTGGTGAAGCGGTAGCACATGGCGAAACCGTACAGTCCCCAAGCTTGTCCGCGGCTCCAGAAAGAATCGTCAGAGTAACCCTGGTGGGTACACTTCATGCGGACTTCACCGTTTTCCGGATGATAGTCTACCACATGGTAGGAAGAGTAGTCCGTGCGGAAATGATTTTTCAGGGTGGTATTGGCATGGTTCACGGCTATATTCCAATAAATGGAGTCTCCGGTAAGTTGGGTGGCACGGAACAGCATCTCCAGGTTCATCATGTTGTCTATGATGACGGGATAGCTCCATACCTCACGGTTGTGGTCCCAGGAACGGATGCTTTTCACCTTCGGGCTGTAGCGGGTCATCAGAGTCTTGGCACTTTGCAGCACTACGTCCAGGTAAGAACGTTCACCAGTCAGCTCGTAGGCTTTTCCGAAGCTGTCGTACATCATAAAGCCGAGGTCGTGCGTGCCCCGGTGCCACTTGGCCTCTTCGATGGGCCACGTCCAGGAGATGGCAGCCTGACGCCAGTAATCATCATGCGTATAGGCATATACCTGCCACAGTGAGCCGGCAAAGAAGCCCGAACACCAGTCGTGGGGATGTACCATGGCCAGCAAACCGTCCTTGTTGATGCTACGGGGGATGACGCGGCGCCGGGCGGCATTCTTCTCTTCCTTCTTCGCCTTGTCGGCGCATTTCATGGCAAGTTCCAGCTGTCCGGCAGCAAAGGCATAGGCATGGTCTGTTTCGGTGGCCTGCATATACAGCAGGTTGAAGTTGTCATGAGGATTCAAGATGCGGTGGGCACGATAGAGGCGCAGATAATCCTTGCGTGCAGGATTCAGGTAGACAGCCGTTCGGTAAAGGTCTTTGCAGAAATTCTGCACGGAGCCTTCCCAACCGCTTATTTGTTGGTAGGGCCATTCGCTGAGGCTTTTCCCGACGTAGGATGCCAGGAATCCATAGCTTTGTAGAAGTTTCGTCCGTCGGCGGAAGTGGCATTGTCTATATGGGTTCCGAGTGTCCTTGCCATCAGCATGATGTCGATGAAATGAGTCAGGTTGTACTGTGAATAGTGGAAGGCAAGGGTACGCTGTAGTTCGTACGGTTGCCGTCCGTCGGGGGCTATCTGTGGGAAGATACGTTTTTCGGCGAAAGTATCGACCACTTCTTGTGCCAGCTTCTTGTTGCCGGTATAGAGGGCGAAAGCTATGATTTGGGCGTCGTAGGCCACACTGTGGTTGTTGGCTCCGGCTGCTTCTTCTTTGCCTTGCGGACTGGTGAGCATCCAGTCGGTCAGTTCGGCAAACCATTTCTTCAGTTGTTTGCTGTCCTTGGCAGTAAATGCTTTTGATTGTTCCAGTAGTGCTACGGCATCCAGCATCTCTATGAAGGAGTAGGTGTCTATCAGTCCGTAGCAGCGCCCCTTGTCGTTATTGTGCCCCGGTATCATCTGCGCGTATTCCAGATTAGGATTCATCCGGGTGGCTTTGTCCAGAAACCATACACGGATAAGCTCAGTAGCTTTCCGGGCATATTTTTCTTCTTCGCTGAAGTACCAGGCCAATGCAGGGTGGTGATGCGGTTGGCGGTTGTTCCCAGACGGTTGCGGTCCAGTTTGTTCAGTTCGGGATTCGATATGCCGTCGCGTTGATGTAGGGTAGGCCGTCAGGTTTTGCAGGGTCGGGCCAAAAGTAGCGGGCCTGGCTCATATAGTCGTGCTTGTCACCGCTGGCGGGTGTCTTTTCCTTCATCATGACGGAAAGAGGCTGTGCATCCGATAGTCTGTCCGCTTCCTTCTTCAGTGTCTCGTAGGCTGTGGCGTAGAACGGTTCCCGGATGGAGCGTTTCACATTGGCAAGGTGTGTTGTGTTCCATACGGATTGCGCTTGCATGCAGGGTGCCATAAGCAAGATGGCAAGCATCCATTGGGCTGCTGCTTTCAGTTTCATGTCTTTTTATTTTAGAGTTAGTGAATATTTCGTAGTTTGATACCGTTCAAGAAGCATGTTCCGCTTGCCGGATGGAAGCGTATGTCTATGTGGTCTGTATCGTTGGTGATTATGTATTTCTTTCTCATGGCCTGGCAGTTATCCGCTTTCTTTGCAGGGAGAAAGTTTTTCTTCCAGCATCTTTCCGTTTACGGAAATGCCAAAGGTGTTCTCACGGCTTTTTTGTTCTCCCTCTCTTCCCAATTGGTAGGCTATTCCTTCGTTCTGGAGAAAAATATCCGTAAAGAGGAGCTCCACTTCGTATACTCCTCGGGGAACATCGAAACGGTATCCTTCTATTCCGTTTCTCAAGGTCTGGAAAAGAGGGCCGTCTGCCGTTCTCCGGATTTCGGTCTGTGTGCTCAACTCTTTGCCTCCGATGTATCCCCAGCTGCCTTTTGTGTAGGGCTGGTCTGGAAGCCAGGTTAATCGACTTTCATCGGATGTATAGAAACACTGGCTTCCTACATTGACGGCCAGTTCCAGGTCTTTCAGTCCTGTAGAGTTCAGGTTTGTCGGGATGGGAGTAAAATGTACCTTTATTCCATCTTGAACAGTGGTTCCCTGGTAGTTCCCTTGAACCAGTAACAGTGGTTCTTTGCTGCTGAACGGTGCTTTAAAAATGGCAGTATAGTTGTCTACCTGTTGTCTACCCAGTGATTTTCCGTCGATGGAAAGTTCCACTTCGAAGATTGGTATATATCTTGACCGGCAGCAGCACGGAGGAGTCACCTTGTTGTATTCCGGTACGGTATATCCAGTCACGGCTGGCGATGTGCAGCACCGGAATATCTTTGCGCCAGGCTGCTTTATAGTAGTAGAAAACATCTTTGGGAGTCCGGTCAGAGTATGCTAGTCCCTTGTTGTTGATGCGCGGCATGGATTCATCTCTGAGTGCGGAAGAGAAGTCTATGAAGTTCCAGTGGGTACCGCCACAGACATAGGGCGTATTTTCTAGTATGGGCAGATAGTGCTCAAGGAACTTTTGTTGGTATTCGATGCTGAAGTCAAAGGCACGGGGATTCAGGGAGTGCAGCCGTTTGTCCGAACCGGCACCATATTCGCTGACAATCATCGGATGGGTGGGGTAATTGCGGTGTTGTTCTGCCAGAAACTTCTCGAATCCGGTGACATCGCCTCCATACCATCCTTGATATAGATTCCAGCCTATAATGTCTGTTATTTCGCTTAAGCCGGTTTCATTGTAGCTGTTGCTGCCGTGGAATGCCATGGCACTGATACGTGGAGTCTTCTTCTTTCAGAACTTGTTCCAGTCTGTTGGCCAGTGCAAGGGTACGTTCTATAACGGGTTTCAGCTCGTTTTCGGTTTTATATTTTCGTTGGGTGACAAGTAATATTTCATTCATGTATCCCCAAATGATGATGGACGGATGATTGTAATGTTGGCGTATCATTTCCCGTAAGCTGCGTTCGCAGTTGTCTCCGTAACCCGGTGTGTCGGGCACAATGTCTATGACGGGAATTTCTTCCCATGCCAGCATTCCCAGCTTGTCACACATCTCTATGATAGCGTCGTCTTGTGGATAATGGGAAATTCGGATGAAGTTGGCTCCCATCTCTTTCATTAGTTTCATGTCACGGCGGTGCATTTCGTCCGTCAGGGCTACACCGATAGGTTTCTGGTCCTGGTGGCGGCAGATACCGCGCAGTTTATAGGGCTTTCCGTTAAGGTAGAAGCCTTTGTTGGATTCGAAATGGAACCAGCGGAAACCGGTATGGTGGTTGCTTTGGTCTACGATGGACTTTGTTTTGCAGTTGAACAAGGTGGTTTCTACTCTGTAGAGGTAGGGCGTTTCCGGAGTCCATAGCAGTGGTTGGAGGATAGGAGATATATTGCTGTCAAAGTTTCGTGTCTCTCCGGCTTTGAGCTGTATAAACTGCTTTTGCGTTTGGAGGAGGGTTCCATCAGGGTGGTAGATGGAGTGTACCAGTTCGAGTGCTGCTTTTTCCCGGGCATCATTCTTTATTTCGCCATGGATGGACAAGGTGGCTTGTTGCTCGGATACCCGGGGAGTGGTGATGAAGATACCGTCGGAACCATGATTTGTCAGATTGAAATGTTGGCTGGGTACGGCGATGAGCCATGCATCTCTATAAATACCGCCGAAGAAGGTAAAGTCACCCGAAATAGGCGGAATGTCCATTCTGGCATTATCCACGCGGATAACCAGCATGTTGGGTGAGTTGAAGGAGAGAAATGGAGTAATGTTGAGTGTGCTTGCAGTGTAACCTCCAGTATGTTCACCGACTTTCTTTCCATTGATATAGATACAAGTTGCTTTGCTGGCAGCATCCAGTTTCAGAAAAACTTGTTTCCCTATCCAGTCTTGTGGCAGGATTATTTGTCTACGGTACCATCCCGTACCCCGATAATAATCCTTCTCGGTATATGCGTCGGTATTCCAAGTATGGGGCAGGTGAATATCCTCCCATTCGTCATCCTTGAAAGTGCTGTCTAAGGCAGCGGTACATTCGCCTTTTCGGAACTTCCAACTGTCGTTGATGGTTTGGATTTCCCGTTGTGCATAAAGACTGGACGGGGCCAGGATAGAAAAAATAATTATTGTAGCAATTGTCCAACAGACCGGTTTGTGTATATGCTTGAAGATTCTCATGATAAAAGATAAAGTATTATAGAACTGTGATGCTGACAAAGATAATGAAAGGGGAGGCGAAAATAAAGATAAATGTGATATTTTCGCTCCCGGTTTAGAAAACAACCTTTTTATTCCGGATGCATGTGATTATCTGTCAGCGGATTCGTTAGCTTTGATTGGCCATCCCGGATTCTGGTAAATGGGGGAGGTGCTGGTGGTTTCACCGTCTGAAGCTGTAATCAGGAAATGACTTTCGGCTATCGGGCTGAGGTAGTGTGCCTGGCAGAAGTTCAATCCATTGTAGTACAGTCCGGTAGACGCTACTTGGTAGGGGCGTACATATTCGCTTAATTCCGGTGATGAGATGGTGTTTTCTTTATCGCTTTTACCGTAAATTAGTTTGTCGGTCAGTCCTGCTGTTTCATAGTCTTTAATCATGGGACCCCACAGCTTGATTCCTTCTATCTGGAAACCATTCAGCTGGTCCATGGCACGCCAACGGATCAAATCGTTGTAACGGTAGCCTTCTCCTATAAATTCATTGCGGCGTTCGCGGCGGATATTGAACAGTGTTTTGTCTATTAATTGTCCGGTGGAATAGGCTCCCCAATCATATAGTTTTTCTTGCCCCATGTCGGTAGCGGCAATGGTCTTGTTGTAATCGGGTTCAATACCGGCACGAGTACGCAAGGCACGCCAGTATTTGTCGGCTTTGTCATCCAGTTTATGGTTCTTTTCGTAGTAGGCTTCAATGTAAGTAATGTAGGCTTCTGCTGCCCGGAACATGATGGCGGCAGTCTGGTCTTTGTTCAGATCCTGGTCCTTCAAGTCGTGGGAGTAACCTTTACCCAGCAGGTATCCTGTGGCAGTAGAGTACTTCACGTCATCGGAATAGACCATCGGGGTAGTGGAGAAGTATTCGGGACTAGTAGTGTTGATGAATGTTTTTACTTCACCCGGAGCCTTCATGAAGAGGCGCCAACGGTCATCGCGGTCTATCTTGGTATCACCGATGTAGTCGTCGCCTTTGTAACCGCTACCTTCTGCATAGACGGGCAGACCGTTCTTCATGAGAAAGGAATGTTCCATCTGGTGTGTATAGCCACGGGCATACCCGTAGTAAATGTGATGGTTGTAGTCGGTACCTATGCTCAAGTCACGGTTGTAGGACGGTACATCAGGACCTCGGGATATCCGTTCGGGTTCTGGGTAGCGAACATGTCATAGTAGTCGTTGGCGGCATCGGCAGCAGATTGCTGTATACTACCGTTGTTGGCGGTCAGTGCCACGGCATCTGCTACGGTCTGGGAGGCGTTGATAGCCTGGTCGAGGAAGAAGTTCACTTCCGCTTCGGGGCTTCCACTGGGGAATTGATATCCTTTATTATAATCTTTTTCAGCTCCTGGCCATCCCTTACCGTTTGGAACTAGTGCAGTCCCGGCATGGTATTTTTCCCAGGTTGCTTCGAACAAGGCTACACGGGCTTTTAGCACAAGTGCGGCATTTTTTGTAATGCGCGCTTTGCCTCCGTCAGGATTGTTGGTCAAATATTCGATTGCCTTGTCCAGGTCTTGCAGAATGAAGCGAGCTACTTCATTGCGTGGCTGTCGCTTGGAAGCTTCGACAAGTGCTTCTTTGTTATCGGGCAATACTTCTTTGATGATGGGGAAATCGCCCAATTTGCGTAAACGGTAGAAATATTGGTAGGCCCGTAGGAAATAGCCTTCACCAATGTAGTGCTTGATGTTGGTTGAGTTTCCTTTGATACTTCCGGTTTCCAGATTCTTCTCGGTAGATTGGATGAAATAATTCAACGTATAAATGTTGTTGAAGTTCCATTCGCCGCCACTTTGCCGGAGTTTTCCATTCGCCAATTAGGTAACGGTTGCTGGAGTTGCGGGTGGTGGCGTTGTCCGTAGCCATTTCGTCATCTCCATATAAGCTGTTCAGTGAAGGGAAGTTATCCGTGTAATAACGGATAGTATAGGCAGCTAATTGACTCTCTTCCACCAGATAGTTTTCGGGAGCAACGTCAGAGGGAGGGGTGATATCCAAGAAATCATCACAACCGGTTCCGGTCATGAGCATGCATCCCAAAACGATTCCTTTTACGATATGTTTATACTTTAATGTTTTCATATTCTTGTTTTTGTTTTAGAAGTTAACACTTAATCCGAATGATATTGTCTTTGCCAGTGGATATACCGTACCGTTTGCTTGTTCGGTGCTTTGGTATCCGGCACCACATGTTTCCGGGTCCATGGTATCGCTGAGGCTGGTAATGGTCAATAGGTTTTCGCCGGAAACAAAGATGCGCAGATTCTGTAGCATAAGTTTGTTTATCCATACTTTGGGGAAAGTATAGCCAACCTGTATGTTTTTCAGACGCATGTAGGCTGCATTCTGCAGATAGCGGGTCTGGCTTTTGTTGTTTTTTGTATTAAAAATCGGTCGTGGGTAATAGGAATTCAGATTCTCTCCCAGTGGATTTTCGGATGTACGGAAGTAGTCAAGATGCTCTTTGAACGAGGTAGACCACCATTCACCGTCCGTTACACCCCAGAAAGTCATGTTTTTATCGCCCGGCCACCAGTCGCGCTTCAGTACGCCTTGCCAGAACATTTGTAAGTCCCATCCTTTGTAGGCAGCATCCAGGTTGATGCCCGTCATGAAACGGGGGGTACTGTTACCGATTTTTTTCATGTCACCCATATCATTGATGGTATAACTTCCGTTATTGATTTTACCATCCCCGTTGAGGTCGGCGTACATGATGTCTCCGGCCGCCCATTGGCTGCCTAACGCACTTTGTCCACCGTTGGGTAGTGAAGCGAGATGCTGCTGCATTTCTTCATCGGTCTTGGCAATGCCGATGGTTGTGTAACCGTAAATATTACCGATGAGTTCGCCTTCCACATATTTGGAAAGGGAACCGGTAGGGTTACCATAGCGTAGAATCTTGCTTTGCGAGTCGGAAAGACTTAGTTTGGCTCCATATTTGAAGTCACCGATTTGGTCACGCCACCCGATTTGAAGTTCCCAGCCATAGGTCTTCATATCGGTATTATTGGTAGGGGGAACATTGGTACCAAGTGCGGCGGGTAATTCAATGCCGGGTCCCATCATGTCTTCTGTTTTGCGTATGAAATAGTCGAAAGAACCGGTCAGACGATTGTTGAGAGCAGCTACATCCAGACCGATATTGGTACTTTTGATCTTTTCCCAAGTCAGTGAAGAAGAAACCAGTTTCGGAGCTTCGGCAGTATTGGGCTTGGCATTGTTGATGAGCCAGTTACCATTGGATGCTTTTACATCCATTGTCTGATAAGTGGGATACCAGTTATAGATGTTGGCATTGGCCAGTGTGCCGTAAGATACTCTTAACTTTAAGGTAGAAATTTTTTCTGCCAGAGATTCGAAGAATGCTTCGCGGGCAATATTCCAGCCGAGTGAGAAGGAAGGAGTTAGAATCCAGCGGTTACCACGGCGGAAGCGGGAGGAACCGTCGTAGCGGAGGTTACCTTCTACCAAATAACGCCCGGCATAATCATAGTTGATGCGGCCAAAAAAACCTGCACTGGCCCACTCTTGCACAACACCTGAAATGCCGTAAGATTGTGAACTGGTAGTCAAGTTGAGAACTGGAAGGTCGGTAGAAATCATGTCAGCGCGTTGTGCGCTTACATCACGATATTTTTGCCGTTCAATCTGCATACCGGCTGTGGCTGCAATGGTGTGCTGCCCCAGGGTGATGTCGTAGTTGGTATAAACATTGGGATTCAGGAAGAGCGATTTGTAGGCGTATTCGTACACCTTGTCTTCACTTGGCCCGGTCATGGTAGCTACATATGTTTTCTCTGGATCGTTGGCCATGTGTGAGTATACACGCTTGTGTTCATAATGTGTCCAATTATTGTCGGTCTTGATGTTGAGTTCACCGATGATATTCCAGTTTTTCAGTGGGGTAATGGTAATACGTACTTGTTGGGAAAGCCCATCGTTGATTTCGTTCTGACGACCGCCGTTTTGCAAGGCCTCGATGTAGTTGATGTCGGACATGTAGTAGCCGTTGGGGTCTTTCAGGGGACGTACCGGACGGCAGCGACGGAGTACATTGTTATAGAAATCATTCCATAGTATACTTGGGCGGTCATAATCGGTGCGTGAATAACGGGTGGAATAGTCTACCTTTACATAATCTGTAATTTGGGCAGAAATTTTTCCTGTCAAGTTATAGCGCTTGTTGTGGTCTGTGCCGTAGCGCATGAAGCCGCTTTGTCCCAAATAATTGGCTGACATGTAGTAAGTAAACTTTTCTGTACCTCCACTGATACTGGCATTATGTTCTTGTGCAGTAGACCAGTTACGGTAGTATTCTTGTAGCCAGTCTACATTGCCCCAGGTATAGTCATAATTCCATTTACCGTTGCCTTGTGCTTCGGCGACGTCATTAGGGGCAAGTTTACCGTCAACATAGTCTTTCACTTTCTGCTTGTACTCTTCTGTATAGTAGTGTGTGCTGTTTTTGTTGAACATGGCTTCATCGTAATAGTTAACGTATTCCCATGCATTCATCATTTTGGGCATCTTGATGGGGGTGTTGAAACGGAAACTGTTGTTGTAGTTAATTACCGGGCGACCGGATTTACCGGATTTGGTGGTTACCAATACGACTCCGAAAGGCGCGCGTGAACCGTAGATGGACGAGGCTGCTGCGTCTTTCAATACGGAGATACTCTCAATATCTTGTGGATTAATGGTATTGAGGTCTCCTTCCATACCATCAATCAAGATGAGCGGTGAACCGCTGGCATAGTCATTATTATTAGCGTCTTTGCCTACGGTACCATTGCCACGAATGTTGATGGATTTGCTGGCATTCAGTTCACCACCATGCCCACTGTTTGAGATATTCAAGCCAGGGATAACACCTTGCAGTGCTTGTACGGCACTGCTCACGGGGCGGGCTTCGAGATCTTTGGCTGAAGCAGTAGCCACAGAACCGGTGAGGTTTACTTTCTTTTGTGTACCGAATCCTACAACAACCACCTCATCCAGTGTTTGTGTGTCCTCTTTCAGTCTGATGGTTCCTTTTACATGGTTGACTGGAATTTCTTGAGTAACATACCCGATGTAAGAAATTACAATAGTTGAATTGAGGGAAGCCTGGAGACTGAAATTACCGTCAATGTCGGTAATGATTCCATTATTTGTCCCTTTTTCAAGGATTGAAACCCCGATAAGGGGCTCACTGGTAGTTTCATCTACCACTTGTCCTTTAATAGTAATACTACTTTGGGCAAAAGTTCCCAAACTGGTAAGAAGCATACAACAGAAGAAAAGTAGCTGTACCAGCTTTTCGGAAAAAGATCTTTTTTCTCATAATACGTAGATTTAATTAATTGTAAGTTATGTATTTTGTCAGGGGCAAAAGTAGTCTTCTCTTATATTCACTAAGGCAAAAGGCTACATCAAAACTTTCTCAATCATGTGTTATGACTACATCAAAGCTTTCTCTTCCATGATATAAAATTTTTATAATCAGTTGAATAAAATGTAAAAATGGTACATCTTGCGATTTTGCTATATGCTCTTATTTTTATATATATAAATGTCTTTACTGCAAAAAGGTATTATCTTTGTGTTTGTAAAGAACAAATATTAACCGCTATGAATCGAGTGTTTATTCTGACTTGTATTTTTCTGCTGTTGTTTTCGATTTCCTTGAGGGCCGATTGGCAACGGCCTATCATGAATTATACGAGGCATACTTATAAAGCTGGTAATCAGAATTGGAATATTCGGCAACATGACAATGGTTGGATATATATACCAATAATAAAGGCTTGTTGGAGTTTGATGGTGTAGCTGGAACACGTATCCCATTAGGAACGCTAAAACACGTGCTCTGGAAATTGGAAGTGATAATCGGATTTATATCGGTGGAATGGGGCAGTTTGGCTATTTTTGTCCAAGTCCTTTAGGTGGTTTGGATTACACATGCTTGTCAGACAGTTTGCCGTCGACGGTATCTGTAGGGATAATCTGGAATATTCTGTCGGATAAAAATCGAATTTGTTTTCAGTCAGATCGTCGTTTCTTTTGTTTGGAAAATGGCAAGATTAGCCAGATAGATGTTTTTTCGGATATTTATTCTTCATTGGTAGTCAGGAATAAATTCTATATGACTTCTTCCAAAGGATTGATGATATTGAACGGTACGGAGTTTATACCGGTAGATAACACTTCTGACATAGGAAGTACGGTGAAAACAGGTGGTTTACTGTCCTATCAGGATAAATTGATTGTTGTAAGTAGGGATAAAGGATTGTTTGTTTATGATGGTTCCGTTTTGCGGAAGTATGCAACGGCGGCTGATGACTTTTGTAGTCGGAACCAGCTTTTTTGTGCTGCTTTGAAAGACTCCTTGTTGGCATTAGGGAGTGTTCAGAATGGAATTTGTTTGCTGAATTTGAAGACAGATGAAGCGGAAGTCATATCTACAGGTAATGGATTGCAAAACAAGACTGTACTAAGTATGATGTTTGATGAGGCCGGACATCTATGGCTGGGTTTGGACAATGGGATTGACTGTATTCATCTGAATGCACGTGTTGCTTCATTGTATGGGGGCAGGTCTGTTATAGGTTCAGGTTATGCGTCGTGTCATTATCAGGGACGTTTTTATTTGGGAACCAATCAGGGACTGTATTGTACAACTTTTCCCAGGCGGTTGAATAAGGAATATCCGGTGGACTTTGTACCCGGTACAGGTGGGCAGATATGGTCACTTCGTGAATATGACGACAAGATGTTTTGCTGTTCGGACAACGGTATATTCATTGCAGATGATAAACGGATAGAACATCTTGACGGTCTTAAGGGAGTATGGGATATTGTAAAGCTGGCCGGGCATGAAGATGTATTGTTGGCAGGTACATATAGTGGGCTGTATCTTCTTGTGAAAAAAGGTACACATTGGAGGGTAGAATGCAGGATTCAAGGATTTCCCCGTTCATGCAAAGATATGTTGCCGGAAAAGTTAACGGCGAATACTTTGTGGATAGCCAATAAGGAAAACGGAGTATCCAGGGTCACTTTATCCGAGGATTTGAGGCAGGTAAGGAAGTTTAAAGATTATAACAACAAAACTTTCCCGCTTGGTTATGATGCTTGTTTGTCGGAGGTGGATGGTGATGTCGTTGTAACTTCTCATCACGGTTTGTGGAGTTATGACCAGACACGTGATTGTTTGGAGAGATTTACACGTCTGGAGAATCTGCTGGATGGAAAAGTTTACACTTATCTGAAGGCAGACTCTTTGAAGAATATATGGTACGTAGCGGATGGCCGGTTGAAGGTTTTACGTTATGATGCCGCTGAAAAGAAATATTATCGGGTAGAACATGAAACGTTCCTGCGTGAATCACTAATTGAGAATTTCGAAGATGTCTATTTTTGTAATCAGGGACAGATTGTGGTCGGTACCGAAGAAGGTTTTTCACTCATTAGGCTGGATAGTCAGTCACCGTATCGTTCTCCGTTTACTTTGCAAATCAGGAAAGTATATATGACGGGACAGCGTGATTCGCTTGTTTATGGCCGGAGTTATTCATATGATGATAGTCCGGTGATAATTCCCTATACCCATAATTCTCTCCGTATAGAGTATAGTGCCAATAACTATAGTAAAATGCAGACAGCCCTTTATTCTTATAGGTTAAGTAATGGCAGTGAGGAAGGTGAGTGGAGTGAGTATAGCGAGAATAACAAGAAAGAGTTTACTGGTTTGCATGAAGGCAAGTATATATTCAGTGTAAAGTTGTTTACGGATAAGGACACGGTTCCTATAGTGACATCTTTTGCTTTTGAGGTATTACCTCCATGGTATCGCACTTGGTGGAGCTACCTGGCGTATAGTATGGCTATCGTTCTATTACTGTATTATATGTATTATCGCATTGCCGCTAGTCGTAAGCACTTGTTGATGCAGAAAGAACTGGAACTTTACAGACAGAAACAGCAGTTCAAGGAGGAGAGTGATTTGAAGGACAGAAAGATTGATTTATTGAAGGAGGAGAATCTGCGTTCCGAATTGCATCATAAATCGGAAGAGTTGATTCGTACGACATTGAACATAGTACGTAAAAATGAGATGCTATTGGGAATTAAGAAGGAAGTTTTGGGCATTTCCCATTCCATCAATGAAGCGAATTTGGTTTCTCTTCGTCGTAAAACACTCCGCCTGTTAGGACAGATTGAAACGAATATAGAGCATGATGATGATTTGCAGGCATTCCAAAGTACATTTGACTCGGTACATCACGACTTCTTCCGGAAGCTGGAAGAGGCATATCCTGGATTGAATAACAAAGATAAGCTGTTGTGTGCATATATAAAGATGAATCTGCTTTCTAAAGAGATAGCTCCATTGATGAATATCTCTTTGCGTGGGGTTGAAATCAGCCGGTATCGTCTGCGGAAGAAGCTGGGTCTTGGAGAGGGGAGGAACTTGCCGGAATTTCTGCAGAAATTCAGCAAGTAATAGACTTTTGTAACACCAACAGACTTTCCGGCCCCATATTGAACAGCAGGTCTATGATGCTTAGGTTGGGCAGAAAACCAAGTCTCTCCTGAAATACCTGATAATAGGGCTGTGGTGAGAACGCTGTGTCTTCCAGCGTGAAGTCCTTTTTCGGATGGATGCTTTCGCGGAAGTCTGTTTCATCCAGAGTGAATTCGGTCCGGTATTCAGAGGTACGTTCCATATCGGGCTGTATATCTATCAAGGAACAGATGAGACGGCAAAGTTCTTCATTGAAGTCGGCCAGGAATTCATACTTCTTTTCGTAGAAAGGACGGAAATCGTCTTTATAATACTCAAAGAAAGGAGTATGGTTATAGGCCGACTCTATGGCATTCCAATGCAGGTGCCGCCAGTTACCGTGGTCGGAAATACGTATATCCCGCATGGGGCATTTCAGGGTATTCGGTTTGACGGTGGGGATGGAAAGAGCCAATTCACCGTCCGGTGCGGCAATGGTACAGCGGTTGCGGTAGGTCTGCTTCATATAGTGGTCGTGCTGTTCGATAAACACTTTGTCGTATGCCAGCAATTTGGTGTAATACTCTACGGGGGCTAGGTAGGCAGAAGAAAGAAATACGGTTTTCATCGGTGTATTTATGATTAGACGATTTACGATTGAAATTACTGTTCGTTGTTTGTACGTTTATTTTTTCGCTTGTTTGTCATTCCACCTTTTTCCACATTCTGTCCCAACGGTAGCCGTTGAAGAATCCTGTTCCCTTTTCTTTGGAGAACCAGATGATAGATGCCTTGCCTATGATGTGGTCTTCGGGGACGAAACCGAAAAGGCGGGAGTCCGAAAGATTGATGGCATTGTTGGCACCTACCCAGTAGTAGTCTTTGGTAAAATAGCAGTGTTGCACGGGCTTGCCTTCCACATAAAGGGTGTCGTTCTTGATTTCGGCCTGTTTCTTTTCGTGAAGTACCAGGGTATTTCGCAACAAAGTCTTGTTCCACGGATATACGCGTATGGCTTTGCCTTTGCTGGGGATTATCAGAGGTTTCAGCATCTCCATGGAGTCTTCCTTGACAATCGGTTCTATCCAGCAATTCCCGTTCATGGCTTGTTCCAACAAGTAGTGTTCATAACGGCTGAAACTGCGTATATTCTTTATTGAGTCCTGCCCCAATAGTTTGTTGGGAGCGATGGAAAGGATGGAAAGCAATGAATCCAACTGTCGTTCCCGTTGCCTGGGGTAAGAATAAAGGAACTTCTGGTCGGGTGCATTCTTTTCGGAAGGAATCACTGAAAAAAGCGAATCTATCAGCAAGGTATCTCCGGGAGTACCGATGCAACGGCTGATAAAGACTTCCCGTCGGTCAATCACGGGTTCTGAAAGATTGGCAGGATTGTTGAATACAAGAATATCCTCTTTCTGCACCGGACTGTCCGCCCAGCGATGATATCCCCATAACTTCATAAAAGGAAGCCGTAGACCGTAGCTCCACTTGTTTACAAGAATACATTCACCCCGGTACAGTGAGTTCTCCATACCGGAAGAAGGGATAAGATAGGAAGTTGTCACACAACCCCGGAGCAGTACTACGACGAGCACTACTCCAACCATTGCAATTGCCATCTTCCATCCTTTCATCCTGTCGTTCGAAATTAAAGAATTAAAGAGTGAAAGAAGGAAAGGCTTGAGGTCGTTTCCCCACCTCCCTCTTTAATTCTTTAACTCTTAATTCTTAATTCTTTAACTCTTTAATTCATTTAATGCCGTCCACCCACTTGAATATCCGGTTCCAGCGTATCTTGCCGTCAAACCAGTTGCGGTCTTTGTCCAGTGACAGCCATACTACAATCGGTTTTCCTACGACATGGTCTTCCGGCACAAAGCCCCAGTAACGGGAGTCGGCGGACTTGTCGCGGTTGTCGCCCATCATCCAGTAGTAGTCCATATTGAAGGTATAGGAGTCGGTCTTTTCACCGTTGATGTAGATGCCGTCTTCCTTGACTTCCAGTTTGTTGCCTTCGTAAGCAACGATGCAGCGTTCGTAGATGGGAAGGTTGTCCTCGGTCAGCTTGATGGTGGCGCCTTTGGCAGGAATCCATATCGGGCCGTAGTTGTTGCGGTCCCATTTGGTGTAAAGGTTCAGCGGATACATCTGTCCCGAGAACTCTCCCGGCTCGATGATAATCTTGCTGATGAGTTTCTTGTTGCCCGTAAGGGTCTCGTACATCTTTTTGGTGAGCGGAAGATGATAGACCGGTGCCAGCCTGCCCTGGGCATCCCGGCGGTCCAGTCCCATTTCAATCAGATTCTCTTCCCAGCCCAGACCGTCGGTCATCAGTGTCTGGTCCTCTTTGCTGATGCCCAGTTCACGGAACATATCATCGGTGATATAAGGCCCCGTAGTCTGTACAAAGTAGTTGAACTGCATTTCTGCAGGGTTCTCGATGGCCTTGCCGTCGATGTATACCTGTCCTTTCTTGATTTGCAACGTATCGCCGGGCAGGCCTACGCAACGTTTTACATAGTTTTCACGACGGTCAACGGGGCGTATGACAATGTCACCGTACATTCTAGGATTGGAACGGATAAGATTACGTCCGGCATTGTAGTACAAATCATAGACGGTACGTTGTTGTTTGCGTGTCAAACTGTCCATATTCACTTTGTTGGGATACACGCGTTTTCCTTCTTCGTAAGCAAGGGTATAGAAGTCTGTCTGCTGGAAGTTGGTGGCTACCGTGTCGCCTGCCGGGAAGTTGAACACCACAATATCGTTCAGTTTCACTTTGCCGAAGCCCGGCACACGTTTGTATTCCCATTGGGGCCATTCGATGTACGATTTGGTGTTGAATACCGGTAGTGTATGTTGTGCCAGCGGCATGGAAAGCGGCGTATTCGGTACGCGCGGACCATAACTCATCTTGCTGACGTAAAGGAAATCGCCTACCAACAAGGATTTCTCCAATGAGGAAGACGGTATCTGATAATTCTGGAACACATAGATATTTACGAAGTAGACGGCTACCAGCGCAAATACGATGGCATCCACCCAACTCATGATGCTGCGTACGGCAGGATTCTCCGATTTCTTCCAGAATCCCCAGGGTATCTTCTTACTGATGTAGATGTCAAAAATGAAGGGTAGTACAATCAGTCCCAGCCAGCTTTTACCCAAACCAGAAAGGCAAGGTAGAGCAGGGTGACTATACTGAATTTAATCCATTGGGTGCGTGTTGCTTTTCTCATGATGTTTTAGTCTTTTAAAAATGGAAACAAGTCACTCATTCCCAAAGCACCTTCGTGCTTGGCGGTATATTCGGCAGCAAGGACAGCTCCCAAGGCAAATCCCCTGCGATTCTTGGCATCGTGGGTGATAGTGATACTGTCGGCTTCGGAGTCGTAGCGGATGCTGTGGATGCCCGGTACTTCTCCTTCGCGGATAGAACTTATGGATAGCTCATTGGCTGCACATTCCGTAGAGCCCGAAACGGTTCCGTCGGGAGCTTGGAAAGTCCCTTCTACCCATTTGTCCTTACGGTCGAGATTCTCCAGAATACCTTCGGCAAGCGTGATGGCCGTTCCGCTCGGAGCGTCCATCTTGTGGATGTGGTGCGTTTCGCTCATTGTCACATCATAGGCAGGGAATTGGTTCATTATCTTTGCGAGGTACTTGTTGACGGCAGAGAAGATGCTTACTCCCAAGCTGAAGTTGGAAGACCAGAACAGTGTCTTGCCGCCTTCGGTACAAAGTCTCTTTACTTCGTCTCCATGTTCTGCCATCCATCCCGTACTGCCGGATACCAGTTTGACCCCGGCGCGGAATGCTTCATATAGTTATTGTATGCAACCATGGGTTGGTGAACTCTATGGCAACGTCGGCGCTCTTGAAGGCTGCCGATTCAAAGTCTTCCTGATTGTCGACATCGATGATGCTTACAATTTCGTGTCCACGGCCAAGGGCTATTTTCTCGATTTCCTTGCCCATTTTTCCGTAGCCGATTAATGCGATTTTCATTGTTTCTATCTGTTTTATTTAGTTTATCAACAAACTATAGGTCGCAAAGATAATCTTTTTCTTTACATTTGTGCTCAACATTAACGTCTTGTTAACATGGAACAACTACTGCATTATGTTTGGAAGCACAAAATATTTCCTTTGTCATTGCTCCAGACAACCTCCGGCCGGCCGGTAGAAGTGATAGATCCCGGTTTGCCGAACATGAATGCAGGCCCCGATTTTTTTAATGCCAAACTGAAAATAGACGGTACGCTCTGGGTGGGCAACGTCGAAGTGCATACGCAGGCATCAGACTGGCTGCTCCATAGGCACGACCGTGACAAGGCGTATGATACCGTCATCCTGCACGTGGTGGGCGAATCGAATTGTGATGTGTACCGCACGAACGGTGAGCTGGTTCCCCAGATGGTGCTCACTTGCCCCGACACTGTCCGCTTGCGCTATGAAGAGCTTCGGCAGACAGAGATTTATCCTCCCTGCTATTCCATCCTTGCCTCCCTCCCAAAGCTGACCGTCCATTCCTGGCTGTCCGCTTTGCAGGTAGAGCGTTTTGAGCAGAAAGCATGCGTCATATCCCAGCGGCTCGAACGCTGCAATCATCATTGGGAAGATGTTTTCTTCATTACTCTTGCTCGTAACTTCGGCTTCGGGCTGAATGGGGATGCTTTCGAGGCATGGGCAAACCGCCTTCCATTCCGCGCCGTAGACAAGCATCGGGACAGTCTGTTTCAAGTGGAGGCTTTCTTCCTGGGGCAGGCAGGCCTGCTGGAGGAGGTCTCGGCAGAGGCAGATGATTATTATTTGATACTTCAGAAAGAGTTCCGCTACCTGCAACACAAGTTCGAGCTGCCAGCTCCCATGTCTGTTGAGCAGTGGCGGTTTCTGCGTCTTCGTCCCGATAACTTTCCACATGTACGCCTGGCCCAGCTTGCCTGTCTGTATCACAAGGAGCAGGCACTCTTCTCGCGTGTCATGGAGGCGGAAACGCTGGAAGCGGTGAAGAAGATACTGACAGCCAGGACTTCCGCGTATTGGGAGGAGCACTTCAACTTCAGAAAGGTTTCACCCCGGAGGGAAAAGCGGGTAGGGGATGGCGCCTTGAATCTGATTGCCATCAATACGGTCATCCCGTTTCTTTATGCTTATGGCCTGCACAAGGCCGATGACGTTTTGTGTGACCGTGCCACCCGTTTCCTTGAATCCTTGAAGGCCGAAAACAATCACGTAACCCGACTTTGGGATGGTGCCGGTTTGCCGGTATCTACCGCTGCCGATTCGCAGGCTCTGCTTCAACTTCAAAAGGAATATTGTGACAAGAAAGACTGCTTGCGTTGCCGGTTTGGTTACGAGTATCTGAAACATAGATGATAATAATTATCGCCCCATAGCCTTAGCATTTTATTACTTTTATATTATCTTTGCGCATTGAAAAATAATCCGAGTATATGAAGGCTATCCGCTTTGTTTTTTGTCTGTTTGCGGCACTCATGCTGACGACTCTCAATGGTCTGGCTGCCGAAGAGGAGGATTTCAAGACATTTCTCCAGAAATTCACGTCCAGTGCTTCATTCCAGTATTCCCGAATCAAGTTTCCTTTGAAGTCTCCCATCGCCCTCTTGAAGGATGACGGTGAGACGGAACAGACTTTTCCCTTCACCCGCGAGAAGTGGGCATTGCTAGACGAAGAAACGCTGAAGGAAGGACGTACTACCGAAGAGGAGGGAGGTACCTATATTTCTCACTTCACTGTCAATGAGCCTGCCCATAAAGAGTTCGAAGCAGGCTATGATGAATCAGAACCTTCCTTCGTGTGGTCTTTGAACTGACGGATGGCAAGTGGTATGTCACCGACTGCTATAACGACTGGTACAACTTCGATCTCCCTATCAATGAACTGGAAGAAACTATTCAGGCGGTACAAGAGGAAAACAAGGCTTTCGAAGAACTTCATCCTTGATGAAGTGGGGGCAGAAATCCGCCTCAATCATTATTTTATCCTTCTTCTGTACGATTTATGCCCCTCTTTTCCAAAAAGAGGGGTTTCTTTGTACCGTACTAATACATTGAAATATGCGGTTACAACTTCTTTTGATGCAACTTCTCTTATGTGTCCTCCCCGGTATGGAGATGGGCGCTTCCTGCCGGCTTACCGCCTGGGTCGTGGAGGATTCTTCCGGAAAAGTGGAAATTACATGTATCGGCGATACGATGGATATTGTATCTCCGGACGGGCTGTCCCTTTGGTATAAGGAACGGTTGACGGGAAACTATGAGATTACCTACCGGGTACAAGTGGTGGTTGAGAATGGTAGCTACGACCGTCTCAGCGACTTGAATTGTTTTTGGGGGGCCGATGACCCCCGGCATCCGGATGACTTCTTTGCCCGCAGTGCATGGCGCAACGGCGAGTTCAAGAATTACAATACGCTGGACCTTTACTATGTGGGCTACGGCGGTAATGATAATGGAACTACGCGTTTCCGTGAATACCATGGAGAGTATTATGGAGTGGACGATGCAAAGATTAAACCCATCTTGAAAGAGTATACCGATGCCGCCCACCTTTTGAAGCCCAACCATTGGTATGAAGTTAAAATCCGTGTGGAGAATGGAGCCACCACTTATGCCATGGATGGTGAAGAGCTTTTCAGCTTACCGGTTGCCGATGGCAAAGGAGACGGCTATTTCGCCTTACGGTTGTGGCAGAACCACGTACGTTTTGCAGATTTCCAAGTAGCAAATATCGATAACCTTAAATAAACAGACATGATGCAATTCAGTAAATGGAAAATAGGAGCGGTAGCGCTCGTTTGCATGTTGCTGCCGGGCAGTGTACATGCACAAATCGTGAAGAATGAGCGCTTGCTTTCTTTTGAGGAGAAGCAGGTTCCGGCGTTTGTCACTACGGCAGCTGGTTCGCAGTTGGGCATTAGCGACGAACATTATAGGGATGGCGACCACAGTTTGAGCTGGACTTTCGAGCCGGGTGCCGCACTGTCTATCAAAAAAGACTTGAAGTTTGAGAAGAAAGACCCGACGGGGAAAGACACCTATCTTTCGGCTTTCATCGTATGGGTGTACAATGAGCAGGCCCAGGACAAGCAGATTCGGTTCGAGTTCCTGAAGGATGGCAAGGTATGCACCTCTTTTCCTTTTGGCATCAACTTCACCGGTTGGCGCGGAGCATGGGTATGTTATGAACGCGATATGCAAGGCACCCCGGAAGAAGGGATGGACGAAATCCGCATTGTAGCCCCCGACGTGAAAGGGAAACTCTTTTTCGACCATCTGATTACTGCCAGCAAGGTAGATGCCCGCCAGCAGACTGCCGACTTGCAGGTACCGTTTGTAAATAAGGGAACCACCAACCACTGGCTGGTTATCTACGAACACTCCTTGTGGAAACCGGACATCCCTCTAACAGACGTGACCGAGGCGCAGAAGCAGGATATACGGGTTATGGAGAAGCGTTTCCGCGGCATGCTCTACACACCTTCCGCGCTTTCGGACAAGGAGATGCAGTCCATCCGTGAGAAGTATGATTTTTATCGGATTACCTACAAGAACGGCAAGGTAGCAGGACGTCCTATCTATTTCGTACGTCACTCCGAGGCATACGAACGTATGGTACCCGATTGGGACAAAGATATGTTCTCCAGACTGGGGATAGAGATAAGCGACTATTTCAACCTGATGAAACGCGTCGCCATCGCCTACAACAATGCGGAGGATGCGGCGCTGAAACACGAGTTGAAGCAGAAATTCATCGCCATGTACGATAACGCCACCGACCAGGGTATTGCCTACGGCAGTTGCTGGGGGAATATCCACCATTACGGATATAGTATGCGCGGTCTGTTTGTGGCTTATTTCTTGATGAAGGACGTGTTGCGTGAGGCAGGTAAGCTGGAAGAGGCGGTACGTACGCTCAACTGGTATGCCATCACCAATGAGGTATATCCCGAACCTGCCGTCAACGGTATTGATATAGATACGTTCAACACCAAGTTGCAAGGCCGCATAGCCAGCATTCTGATTATGGAGGATACACCGGAGAAACTGCAATACCTGCGTTCCTTCTCCCGTTGGCTGGACAATGGCTGCCTTCCTGCGCCGGGATTGGCCGGTTCTTTCAAGCCGGACGGTGCTTGCTTCCATCATTGCAACAATTATCCTGCCTATGCAGTGGGCGGTCTGGACGGTGCCACTAATATGATTTACTTGCTGAGTGGTACCGAGTTCCGTCTGTCCGAGCAGGCACACGAGACGGTGAAGAAAGTGCTTCTCACCATGCGTTTCTATTGCAATCTGAAGCAATGGTCTCTCTCCATGTCCGGACGCCATCCCAACGGGGGAGGAAGCCTGATACCTATCCAATATGCCACGATGGCCATTGCCGGTACGCCGGATGGCAAGCAGAAGTATGACCCCGAAATGGCTGCTGCCTATCTGCGCCTGGTTGCCTATACAGAAGCTCCGGACAAGAATGCGCCCGACTATCTGCCGAAGGCTTCTACCTGCCACGAATTGGAGATGAAGAAGTTGCTCGAAGCCCAAGGCTTCCGTCCGGAACCCGACCCGCAAGGCAATCTGGCTTTGGGTTACGGTTGTGTATCCGTACAGCGTCGCAGCAACTGGGCTGCCGTAGTACGCGGACATTCCCGTTACCTCTGGGCTGCCGAGCACTATCTCCCCGCCAACTTCTATGGCCGTTATCTGGCACATGGCAGCATGCAGATTCTTACCGGAAAACCCGATGAAATGGTTACTTTTGCCACCAGTGGCTGGCAGGAGGCCGGTTTCGACTGGAATCGTATTCCGGGTGTCACGAGCATTCATTTGCCTTTCGACCAGCTGCGTGCCCGGGTATTGAATGTCGATACCTTCTCCGGCATGGAGGAGATGCTCTATTCCGACGAAGCTTTTGCCGGCGGTTTGTCCCAAGCACATCTGAACGGTAACTTCGGTATGGTGCTGCACGAACATGACAAGTATAACGGTTCTCACCGTGCCCGCAAGTCGTTCCATTTCTTCGACGGCACCATTGTATGCTCGGTACGGACATCGAAAACCTAAATACCGAATATCCAACGGAAACCACCGTGTTCCAGCTTGCCGCCACCACTCCCGAAACCCGCCGGTACTGGGAGTCCTATCAGAGTGATGGACAGACTTATATAGACCCCAACGGCGTAGGTTATTACATTTCCAAAGCTTCCCGTCCTACTGCCCGATATGAGAAGAACTTCCCGCAAGTGACCGTAGGCGAGCGTAGCACCAAGCTACTTCCGGCGACTGGGTGTCCTTGACATTGCAACATGGCAAAGCCCGAAAGGCGCTTCCTACGAATATGCAGTGCTGCCCCACACGGATGCCGCCGCTTTGAAGGCATTCGCCAAGAAACCCACTTACAAGATTCTCCGGCAAGACCGCAACGCCCACATTGTGCGTTCTCCGGCAGACGGTCTTACTTCTTACGTCTTGTTTGAGACTCCGCAGGCTCTGCCCGACGGTGGATTGTTGCAGAAAGCCGATACATCGTGCCTTGTCATGATACGCGAATATAAGGACAAGCTTCTGCTGACTGTTTCCCAGCCCGACTTGGCCTTGTATCGTGGTCCGAGTGACGAGGCTTTCGATAAAGACGGAAAACGTATTGAGCGCAGTATCTATTCACGCCCGTGGACTGACAATGAGAGTCAGGAGATTCCCGTAACCGTTACTTTGAAGGGACAGTGGAAGGTTGCCGAGACGCCCTATTGCAAGGTGTTGTCGGCAGACAAGAATCAGACTGTGCTGCGCTTTACTTGCCGGGATGCTGCAAGCTTAGAGGTAGAGCTAAAGAGGTAGGGAGAGTATAGGTTAGACATTGATACTGAATACCCACAACACCCGGATGTTTTACCCCATAACATCCGGGTGTTGTGCTATAAAACATGGGGATGTTTTGGGGTAATACATCCCCATGTTTTGGGTGAATACATCCGGGTGTTGTGGGTATTCGGTATAGGAGTCTTAGCCTTTCTCTCCTATAGAGAAAGATACTGGAAACGGTTGTTTAATATGTTCCGAGCAGATTGCTTACTGCTGACTGATAGTTTGCCAGTTTGCTGGTCTTATGAATGGTCTTTCTCGCTTTGCGGTCTCCGTCCGGCAATAGGTACTCCCAGAAACTTTTCATTTTCATTAATAGCTGTGCCTCACCGCCTTGCAGTAGCTCTTGATAGGCGTTGAAGACCTCGGTGTGTAGTTGTCCCACTTTTTTCGCCATTTCATCGGAAGAAATCGGGGTTCCTTGCTTGTATTCCAGCGCCAGGGCAGGATTGGCGAGTAGCCCGCGGCCGATGACGATACCTGCCAATCGGGGGAACCGTGTGGTGATAGAACGGATATCATTCGCGGTATGCAGGTCTCCGTTGTAGAACAGAGGGTGGGTGCACTCTTTGTAGAAAGCTTCAAATCCCTCCAGGTCTACCTCTCCTTTGTATTGCTGCTTGCCCAGACGCGGGTGCAGGATGATGTGTGCGAGGGGGAGTTCGTTGAACAGCGGTAGCAGGGCAAGACACTCCTCTGCCTGCTCCCAGCCCAGACGCAGCTTCACGGAGAAACGGATGTCGGGATGTCGGTCGATGGCTTCGGAGAGCAGCGCCTTCACTTCTTCGGGATAGGGCAGCATGCCGCAGCCATTGTGGCGCCGGGCCAGCATCGGAAAAGGACAACCCAGATTGATGTCCGCTTCCTGGTATCCTTTTTCGATGAAAAGGGACATTATGTGCTCCAGCTTGTCCGCATCCGGAGCAATGAGCTGGGGGATGAGGTGCAGGTCCGGGTTGTTGTCCGGCTCAATGTCACGGGCATCTTTCCGCCGGATTTCTCCGTGCTCCATGCGTACGAAAGGAGAGTAATAGGTCTCTATGCCGCCGAATATGCGTGCATGCGCCCGCCGGTAGACGGCATCGGTGTAGCCTTGCAGCGGGGCGAAGTGGATGGGTAATATGTTCTCGTTCATGGCTGCAAAGATACACATTTTTACTTCCGATCTTTGATGGGAATCACCATATTCCAAGAACGGGATGCATTTTCGAATCCTCCGGGCCCGTCCATCGTGGCAAAGAAGATGTAGCAGGCTTTCCGTCCTCGAAGAGGATGAAGGGGCGTTCCAGTTGTCCTTGCTTCTCCACGCTGCCGTCTTCCCACTCCACAGTGAGCGAGTAGCTTTCGGGTCTTTGTCCACCGTCCATTGGATGCCGTCTTTGGAATGTGCCATGACGCCTCCGCCCCGTTCGCCAGTAACTTGGCTACATGGTCTTTGAAGATGGCATGATAACCGTTTGCATCTTTCCAGAGGAAAGGGTCTTCCGCTTCGCCCTGACCGTCTACTTCAAAGATGGGACGGTCATTGTTCAGCACCCGATAAGGGCCTTCTATGGTAGGAGCATAAGCCATTCCGAGGCTCATGGCCGAGTGCAGGTAACCGTTCGTGTAATGTCGCCCCTTGAATATCATCATCACCGAACCGTCTTCTTGAATGATAGGCGAGGGATTTGAGGTCAGAAAACTGTAGAAAGTATTGGGCTTGGTCTTCAAGATGGGCTCGTCCAAGCGTTTCCACGGACCGTAGGGCGAGTCGGCAACGGCCAGTCCCACACGTTTGTTGGCACGGGCAACGGTACACCAGGGGCTTTCCAGGGTGAGTTGTTCGTAAGTAGGGTCGGCAAAGGGGTGGGTGGAACCCATATAGATAAGGTAGTATTTCCCGTTCTGCCTCAAAATGCGTGGATTGTGTGTGGAGCGTCCGTCCCAGTATTGCGCACCACGGGCAGGGAGGGCCACTTCGCTGAACCGATAAGGTCCTTGCGGTACCTCGGACACGGCATGTACAATCTCCGAGGCTACCATCCATCCCGGATGGAACGGCAAGCTCTTGGGAAAGCGGGAAACGAACATATGGTACTTGCCGTCATCTCCTTTCACTACCGAACTTCCCCAGGCCCAATAGCTTCGCACTCGAAAGCTGGTGTACGTGGAGCTTTGTCTAAGTGATGAAACAGTGGGTTTTCCGACTTCTGTTTCAGTTCTACCAGATTGTCCAGCTTCTGGGCAGAAGACGTTATAGCTATGAAAGCGGCAAAGAGAAAAAGCAGATGATGTCTTTTCATGGGGAGTGTTGTTAATAAGGTTATTATGATGAAACAAAGATAGCCAATCTTTTTATGCCTGTTGCCGCACTCAGCCAGTTCCGTACGAAAACTGCATCTGTTTTGTATGATTGCCGTCATTTCTTCCCTCTGCCTTTCATTATATTTGCTGAAAATATAATCGGACATTATACAATAACCAATACGATTCTAATATGCAGAGAAACCTTATTCTGACCATTCTCGGCCTTTGCTTGGCCGCAACCGCTTTTCCGCAGGAGAAGGAAACGCAGTTTGCTTTCAATAATTATCACCGTTACTACAACGAAGCCCGGCAGCGGGGGGATGCAGAGAAGGAGAAGTCCATCAAGCTTTCCGCGCTTCCTTTGCGCAGCATCCTTACCGTTATCATTCCCTGGACACCCGGTTGAGTGCGCAGGAGTGTCTGGCACAACTCACTGCCGACGGTATCTTTTCTGGTTTAAGGGAGCAGGAAGAGCAATTCCGCAAAGAGAATGCCTTTCAGAAGCCTTACTCCAACCCGCAGGCCGAAATAGGCTTGTTCGTGGCGGATGCCTTCAACCGTATCTGGAAAGTAGCGGATGCCTATCGTAAAGGTGAACTGACAGAAGAGCAGGCCTTGTCCGGTAAAGTGCTGAAGGCAATCTTGCATTACGGCGGTATCGAGGCAGGACGCCCCAATGACGGTCCCCGTTTCCATGCATCTTGCTTTGCCATACCTACGGCAGCGGTCAATACTTATTTCTGCTATCTGAAACAGATGGATGATGCGGAAGGCGGGAAAGGCGGCACATTGCTGCAAGAGGCATGTGATATGTTGAAAACCATTGCCTTACAAGCTGGATCCAACCTCTCCGCCACGACGAAACCGATGGGAATGTAGTTTCCATTTCCCGTTTCCGCAACCATGTGTGGTGGGTGGGCGGCAATGCATTGGCCTATCGTTCCCTATTGCCCGTGGCCGCCATGTACCGTTCCATTCCTATGATAGACTTGCTGGCGGAAGTTTGCCAGCGCGGTATCAGTATGACCTCCCAAACTACGTATTCCGATGCTTTTTGGACTGAGGGATTCACTGCCGACGGGGCAGGTTGGGACATGGAAAGCAATGCCTGATTTGGGGCTATCCCATTGACGGGACTTCCAATGCACTTAAAATGCTGAATATGCTGAAAGGCTCTCCCTGGGCCAAGAATCTGGGCCGGGATAATGTGCAGGCACTTCTTAATTTCCTGCGTGGTGGTGCCTGGTATTATTATAAGGGATATCGCCTTCCTTGCCTGGACCGTGGCTCGTATGTATATAATCCCACAGAGCTTTCCATCCCTTATGCCGGAATGCTGGATAACCTTATCGGCAACTGGATGGACTCTTTCACCCCCGAAGAGCAGCGGGAACTGTTGCAATTGCAGCAAGAGGTGAAGAAGAATCGCATCATGATGGAGGAGTATGCTCCGGGCATCTATTCCGGTACCCGTTGGTTCTTCAACAACGACGACTTGATAAAGAAGACCCCCGACTATCATATCACGATTAATATGGCCTCTGTCCGTTGTGACGGACTGGAGAGTGCCGCCAGTTTTGCTGATGCCTACAATTTCTATCCGACGGATGGAATGACGTTGTTCCAGCGCAGCGGCGATGAGTATTTCCGGATTATGGGGCGGTTGGGATGTCACCGCTTCCCCGGGTGTGACTGCACGCGAAGGCATGGACAAGCTGGTTCCCGTAGAGAATTGGCGTGGTTATTGCAGCAGGAGTAATTTTGCTGCCGGTGCTACGGATGGCGGGAGTAATGCCGTTGCAGGATATATCTTCGAAAAGATGAACGCTTCTGCGAAAGAGGGTGTGAACGACAAGGGGAACAGTGAGGGCTTGAACGAGGTTCTTTATGGCTTCAAGGCATATAAGTCTTATTTCATTCTGGGAGATTACATGGTAGCTTTGGGTGCGGGCGTAACCAATAAGCGTCCTGAACTGGATGGGGAGATTCGTACCACCATCGACCAGACGGCTTGGACGGATGAAGTTTTCTCGATGAAAAGGGGAAAAATGGAGCTTGTCGCTTCCGGTACTCACTCGCTTTTGTCGGCAGATGGTACTCCCCTCTGGCTGGTGCAGAAAGGTAAGTTTGCCTATCGGATACTTCCTGAGTATACCCGTGAAGCATTTGTTACTTGCGAGACTCGTCCCACAGATTGGGTGAAGCGGAACAAGGTGAATGAAAAGAAACAAGGCTTGCCCTCAGAAGCCAGAATCCTCCGTCTGTGGGCAAATCATGGACAGCGTCCGGTTGATGATACCTATGGCTATGTGGTTTATGCAGGCCGGCAGATGCCGTCGGATGAACTGCCGTTCCGGGTATTGCAGAACGATACCCTGGTGCAGGCGGTCTGCTCTATGGATGGAAAGGTGGTGGAAGCTGTCTTGTATCCCGGCAATAAAGGTTTGCAGGCAGAAGGTTTGTCTCTTTCCGCTTCTGCCCCGTGTGCGGTGCTGATAAGGGAAGAAGCAGGGGAGATTGTGGTTTCTGTCACCGATGCTTGCATGAATGCGGCTCTGAAAGGGATTCGGATTGTTCTCAATGGAAGGGAAATCAAAGTACCTATGCCGCAGGGGATGCTTTGTGGAAAACCGGCGGTAATACGTGTGGATAGAATGACAAATCAATGATATAGATTATGAAAAAGATTTTTTATTAATTATTTTCTGGGCTTGCATCGGTGTACTGCAAGCACAAGAACACTTTTCTGCTGCCAGTTTTTATCCGGTGCCCAATTCCGGCCGCGAGGTATTGGACTTTAATCCCGGATGGCGTTTTCATCGGGGGGATATTCCTTTAAAAGCTGATCCTTTGCAACTGGATGACAGCAAGTGGGAGCTGGTAAACCTACCGCATACCGTACAGCTGGTTCCTTCCGAGGCGAGCGGTTCTCGCAATTATCAGGGGCCGGCCTGGTATTCCAAGCGTTTCACTGTCGATACTCGGTATCAAGGTAAGCGGTTGTCCCTCTATTTTGAGGCGGTTATGGGTAAAAGCAGCTTTTATATCAATGGTTACAAGGTAAAGGAGCACTTCGGTGGTTTTCTCCCGGTGAGTATAGATTTGACTGCTGTTGGTGTGCGTCCAGGTGATGAGGTAACCGTTGCCGTATGTGCTGATAACAGTGATGACCCTTCTTTCCCGCCGGGGCGCAAACAGTATACGATGGATTTTTGTGTATTTGGTGGCATCTACCGTGATTGTTATCTTATCTGTACCGGTGACGTGCATGTAAGCGATGCCAATGAGGCTGGCCAGGTGGCTGGGGGAGGCGTGTTTGTCAGCTATGAGGATGTGTCGGACCAAAAGGCTCGGGTGAATGTCAAGACTCATATCGTCAATGATAGAGAGAGTGGTTGCCGGGTGGTAGTGGAGTCAACCCTGCTGGATGCTGTTGGCAAGCAGGTGGCCAGTACAAGGAAAAGTCTCAGCTTGTCTGCCGGAAGTGATGGACACGTCATGCAGCAGCTCACTGTCAGAAATCCGTCTTTGTGGCATCCCGATACTCCGAATCTGTATCGGCTCCGCACCTCTGTCTATCTTAACGGCAAGCTGTGCGACGCTGTTGTTTCCCGTATCGGTATCCGAAGCATTGAGTTTCGCGGTGCCGACGGTCTCTATATCAACGGTAAGCCGTTCGGAGACAAGCTGATGGGGGTAAACCGCCATCAGGACTATGCTTATATCGGGAATGCCGTACCCAACAACCTGCATTGGCTGGACGTGAAGAAAATGCGTGATGCTGGTTTCCGGATTATACGCTCGGCACACTATCCCCAAGACCCTGCATTTATGGATGCCTGCGATGAACTGGGCATGTTCATTATTGTAGCCACTCCCGGCTGGCAGTACTGGAATCCGGAACCGGTGTTTGAAGAACGTATCCTTTCCGACATCCGTAATATGGTCCGTCGAGACCGTAATCATCCGTCTGTCCTTCTGTGGGAACCGGTACTTAATGAGACGGCTTTTCCGGAGTCTTTCGCACAGAATGCCTATCGGGCTACTCATGAAGAGTATCCGGCTCCGGGTTGCTATGCTGCCATTGATGACAAGAGCAAAGGAGCAATGGGATATGATGTAGTTTATACAGCCCCCAAGAACGAGGCGTTTTACCGGAATGCAGGCAAATCCTGCTTTACCCGGGAGTATGGTGACTGTGTGGATGACTGGAATTCCCACAATTCTTACAGCCGTGTGGCACGTGAATGGGTGAAGAGCCACAGATTCGCCAGGCCCAGCACTATGCCCGCAAGGATTATGGCGGCTCTCTTACGGTTGATCAGTTCTACAAATCTCCTCGGGGGCATATAGGAGGTGCCTTGTGGCATTCGTTTGACCACCAGCGTGGTTATCATCCTGACCTTTCTGGGGAGGACTGATGGATATGTTCCGTCAGCCAAAGTATTCCTATTACATGATGATGAGCCAGCGTGATCCGCACCTGCACTTGGAGCAGGCTGATAGTGGGCCGATGGTGTATATAGCTAATGCCATGACTCCTTTTTCCCCCGAGGATATAGTGGTTTATACCAACTGTGATAGTGTACGTGTCATTGTGAACGAAAAAGACACCCTTGTGCAAGTGCCGTTGCTGGAGGAGAAGGGGATTCGTCATCCTCCGTTGTTTTTAAGGGTGCTTATAGCTTTGTGGATGTCCGGGCACTTCATCGGGCCGGGAAACCGGAACAATGTAGTATTGTGGCTGAGGGATTCCTGGATGGCAAGATTGTTGCTAGGACCAAGAATATGCCTTCCAAACGTAATGAACAGCTTGTACTGACTGTTGATTCTGGACTGCCCCTGCGTGCCAATGGTTCGGATATGGTCACGGTGATTGCTTCCATTACCGATAAGGATGGCTATGTAAAGCGCCTTTCTCAAGAAACCGTTATTTTTGAGGTGGAAGGAGAAGGAGAGTTGGTCGGTGGAAGAGAGGTAGAAGCCAATCCCCGTGTCAGTCGTTGGGGGACTGCACCTGCACTGATCCGTACAACAACGAAAGCAGGTACTATCAAAATAAAAGCACGTCTTTTGCATCCAGGTATACAGTTCCATCCCCAGGCAGTGATTGAAATAGCTACTTTGCCTGCGGAACGTGTAGCCTTGTATAGAGAGCTTCCGGTTCCGCAAAAGACGGAAATCTTTGGAAAAACTGAAGTCGGAGAGATTGACTTCAATGAAATAGAGCGCCTTGCCAGGGAAGAGCAGGAACGTATCAATGAAATGAAGCAGGTGGAACAGCAGCAACGCCACTTTGAAAGTACGGAAAAGAAATAGCATTTACTGGTATTTTTGTTTCTACACAAAAAAATAAAAACATCTGTCACGCTATCACGCAAAGGAGTATATATGTGATTATAAATTTATTAGGGTGTGATAGGTGTTTTTCATACCTATCTATCACGCTCTAATGAGAGTATTGGAAATAGAGTGATATCGTTGTTTTATCTATTAGGGATAGTCTTATATTGTTAGTTTTCAGCATGAAGCTTTTAGTTTCCAGCTGGATGTCTTTTCCCTGATTTAGTTGGATGTTGTTTGGGTAGTATTACATTGTATTGATAAATAAAAGGGAGGAACCTCACGGCCCCTCCCTTTCGTACATATCAAATTGATTAAGGTCTATTTGATTTCTTGATAAATAAGGTTAGAAGTTTTGTGTTATTACGTTTTTATCAGTATTAGTAGCCTGCATTATTAGTCCACTGTGTCAGACGGATTTGCTGATAAGGTATGGGGAAGTAATAATGGTTGTTGCTTTGGAAAAGCGAACCATTCCAAGTCTCGGCTCTAACTTCACTTACCTTTTCCAGACGAACAAGTTCGAACCAACGTTTCATTTCTGCAAAGAATTCCCAACCGCGTTCGTTGAATACAGCTGTTGTGAAAGCTGTAGGATCAGTAGTTGTGGTCAGCTGGTCTTGTGCATAACCGGCACGTTTCTGTACTTTCTGAATGGCATCCAAAGCTTGTGCGTTTACACTGTTTGTGGCACGGGTGGAAGCTTCTGCGTACATCAGCAGGACATCGGCGTAACGGTAGATACAAGTGATACCATTAGCTTGGGCACTCTTACCGGGTGCGCCGTTGTCATAGTCATAATACTTGGAAATGGCGGGAAGCTTATCGGCACTTTCTTTATAAGTGACATGACCGTTTTTAGTTTCCCATTCTGTCATATAATTCCACTCTTTACGTGCATCATCCGGATAATTTAGAAAGAAGCTTTCGTTTGCATAGTAGTCAGACCAACCGGCATTGGGGGCAAAATCGCTGGGGTAGTAAGACTTTCCATAGTTACTTGCCGTCTTCATCTTCGCATTATGGTGGATGGCAAACATTACTTCATTGGGTTGTGCTTTATTGGCTTCTTTCCACAATTCTGCATATTCTTCGGTCAGGTACAAACCAGAGTTGTCTATGATGTCTTTAGCTGCAGCCGCTGCCAGTGAGTAATACTCTTGTCCTCTTTTCAAAGGCCAACCGGCCATTGTCATGTAAGCGTCTGCCAGACAAGCTTCGGCTGCCCATTTGGAAGGAGTAGAGCTGAAGCCGCTGCGACTTTTTGCCGGTAATATTTCTACTGCTTTTTCAAGCTAGGAATAATCGCTTGATCATAGATTTCTGCAACAGCAGTTCTCGGCATGTACGTTGAAGCGTCTGTTTCTGCTAGAATTAGGGGTACATCACCATACATGCGTACCAAATAAAAATAAGAAAGTCCACGGAGGAAGTAAGCTTCTCCTAATACTTCTTCAAACTTCTTGGCTTGGTCTGCATTTTCCGGTAATACCGTCTTATTAATAAGTGTATTGGAGTGTTGATAACGGCAAAAAATAGTGACCAAGTAGTATCGAAATCTGCAGTGTTGGCTGTGATATTGGGAGATAGTCTATAGTAATTGGCCAATTCATTATTTGCTTTTGCCGCACGATAAGTAATATCATCTGCACATACATTTATGCGTTGTAAACGGCAGTTAAAACCATAGTTCCCATTCCATAAATCGTTATAAAGTCCTGTTGCAGCTTGTTGAAGACCTGTTAGGTCCATGCTGGCAATGTAATCTTCATCAGTAATGAAAGACTGTGGCTCTTGGGTCAGGTCTACACAAGAAGTTGTCAGGAACATACTGCAGGCTATTGTTGCTATATATGCTAATTTTTTCATATTATTCTTGTTTAAAAGGTAAATCATTAGAATGCAAAATTTAAACCAATCAGATAATTACGGCTGTTAGGATATGAGCCCCAATCAACACCTTGTATCAGTGGGCTTCCCATTGTTGCTTCAGGATCCAGACCGGAATAGTTGGTGATATGGAACGGATTCTGGATGGAAACATAAAGTCGGAGATTGCTGATACCAAGTGATTTGCAGGCTAATTCGGGCAAAGTGTAACCCAAGGTGATACTTTTCATCTTGATAAAGCTTCCATTTTCTACAAAACGACTGCTGAATACTTTGTTTTCTGTGCCTCCTTGTACGAAACCCGGTACATCTGTATTTGTATTGGTTGGCGTCCAACGGTTCAAGAAGTCACGCATTGGAGTTACTGCAGCCATGTTCTGACCGGAAACTGTATTGAATCCCATTTGATGAGTTGCATTGTATATATCAAAGCCATGGAAACCTACCATAAAGAATGAGAAATCAAAATTCTTGTAATTGAAGCTATTGTTCCAACCCCAGTTAAATGTCGGTTGACCACAGCCGATGATACCTTGGTCTGCATCATTCAGTACTCCGTCTTTATTGGTATCTACATATTTAGAGTTACCAGCTACGACTTTATAGACTTCACCGTTTGTTTTGCCATTTGTTTGACCGTTGGCGTCTACGAATGGAGCGTTCACTTCATCTTCCTGCCAGATACCTCCGAAAGTATATCCCCAGAATGTACCTAATTTTTCACCTTCAATCATCTGGAATAATTGATTTTGGAAACTTCCGGCTTGCTGTTGGCGATGGTTAGCTGTAGGTATGCTGTTGAAAGTTCCTTTATTATGCGATAAAGTAACGTCGGTATGCCAGCTGAAGCCTTTACCGGTAAATGGGTCTGCACTGATTGTGAACTCTATACCAGTATTCTTGATTTCGCCAGAGTTCATCAACAATGAGGGAAATCCCATGTGTGTTGGTTGTGCCAGATCCAACAAAATATCTTTGGATAATTTGCTATACCAATCGGCAGTCAAGCGTATGCGACCGTTGAGTATACCAAAATCAACACCTGCATTGAACTGGTCGTTACGTTCCCATTTTAGGTAAGGAGCAGCAGGGCGGTCTACTTTATAAGAGGTGGAGCCATCACTATTTCTTATTGGAGTACGTTTGGAATAGGGGCGGTAAGCTTCTACAGCTTGGTTACCTACAGAACCATAACCGAGGCGAAGTTTCAATTGGTCGATAAAGCTGTTGTCTTTCAAAAAACTTTCTTGTTTCAAGTCCCAAGCCAAAGCTGCAGATGGGAAATAGCTCCATTTATCAACAAGACGTGAAGAACCATCTGCGCGAATAGATGCAGTAACCATGTAACGGTTCATAAATACGTAGTTTACACGTAACATACCTGACATTAATGTATTGATAACACGGTCGGAGCTATTGGTAGCAAGCTCTGCATTTGACCATGCCAAGTTGTTTATACCGATCCTATCAATATAATCCAAACCATAAGCAGTACCGGTATGATTGAAATTATTATCATAAGACTGTTCGAAAACAGCAGTTGCGTTGACACGATGATTAGCATTAAATTCTTTTACATAACTTAATGTGTTGGTGTTTAACCAGGAAGTGTTCCAGTAACTACGTGCTTGACCTTGCGATAAATTGCTATTCTTGAAAGCATAGTAACTTTTGTCATTTTGTACGGAAGTGTTTAGTCTATTGTCAAGCAGAACTCCCAGTTGTGAGCGGAAGCTCAAACCGTCCATGATGTCAAACTGGACATAACCTTGTATACGATTATTTATTGTCTTGTTGGCATTGTCTGCTTCCCAAATATGCCCCATTGGATTGTAAGTTGAACTACCCTCAAAAAATGAATTATTGTAGTTTCCATCTTCATCTTGCGGTTCAATAGTACTGGGAAAGTACATTGCTTGTTGGATTAAACCATCATATTCATTGACACGTGGAGTACTTGTTTCTCTGTAGTGACCATAGATGTTCATACCAGCTTTCAGCCACTTCTTGATTTTGGTATCTACTTTCAAACGCCAGCTGTAGATTTGGCTACTTGACTCCTTGATGATACCTTCATCGTTTTGATAGCGGAGAGATGCCAGGAAAGTAGTCTTTTCGCCACCACCTGCAATAGACATTTCATAGTTCTGTGTAACGGCAGGGCTGCGGAAGATTTCTCTTGAGTAATCATAACCTGCTTTGCCAGACTTGAAGGCTGCTAATTGCTCTGCACTATAATAGTGATTGTCGCCGTATCCAAAATATTCCTTACCATAGTCATTAACCAGGTTGGCATATTCATAGGTAGAAAGATTATCAGCATACTTGGCTACAGTCTTGATGTTGGCAAATGCATTAAAAGATACAGTCAATTTGTCTTGGGATGGGTTTTTGGTAGTAACCAAGATTACACCGTTTGCACCGCGAGAACCGTAAACAGCTGTTGCAGATGCGTCTTTCAATACTTCGATAGATTGAATATCGGAAGGATTCAACGACTGAAGGGAACCACCGATGAAACCGTCGATAACAACCAAAGGACCGGTTTCTGCTGTGATAGAGTTGATACCACGTACACGGATGGTATTGTCTTCAGTAGGATTACCGGAACCAGAGAGAACTGATACACCGGCCATACGTCCCTGCAATGCATCGGATACATTACCGGTCGGGGTATTCTTCAATGCATCTGCTGCTTTTACAGAAGCAACTGCACCGGTCAGGTCACTCTTACGTTGAACGCCGTAACCCACTACGACAACTTCCTGCAGCAATTGGCTGTCTTCTGCCAGTTTTACGTCGATTTTGGTCTTTCCGCCTACGGCAATCTTTTGTGTCTGATATCCGATATAGGAGAATACGAGAGTTGCGTTTGCCGGAACATTGGGAAGGGTGTAGTTTCCGTCAATGTCTGTGATACATCCGTTACTTGTTCCTTCCACCTGGATAGAAGCACCAATCACCGGACCTAAGTTGTCAGTCACTGTACCTGTTACTGTGAGATTCTGTGCATTGGCCTGCGTGGCAAATAGGACAGAAAGCAACATAATACCTAATGCTTTAAAGAAGCTGGATTTCTGTTTCATAAATATTAATTTAATTAGTTATTAATAAAGGTTGTTTCTTTGTTTTGTACTCACTTCAGAGTTGAATCACATCGCAAATGTAGGGGATGGAATATACAAATGCATTAGTTAATAGTTCGCAAAAAGTACGAATTCGTACAAAACTTGCGAACTATACCACTCTTGTACTTTTATTCCCTTTCACTTTGGTTCTTTGCTTCCTTCACCTCTTCCAGTAGGGCAGAGAGCGTTTTTACCTTGTCCGGATGGGCTTCTGCCACATTGTCTTTTTCGGACGGATCAATGGAAAGATTGTACAGTTGGGGCTGCGGGGCGTTGCCCATTTCTATTTTTGTTCCAATACTCCAGTGCCGGCTTGTCGCTGGGCTCTATGTATTTCCAGTCTCCTTGGATAATGGAGAGTGTATTGTCCAGATTCTGTTGTACAATATAGTCACATCCGGCAGTATCGGTTCCCAGGAAGTTGTTGAGCTGGTCGCGGCTGTCGGGAGCGATGCCTGCTTCCAGCGGATGGTTCAGCAGGGCGGCGAATGAAGCGTATACATCAATCATGGAGAAGGGGGCTTGTTGTTTGCCGGGTTTGATGCCATTGGGCCAGCGTACAATGAAGGGAATGCGGGTACCGGCATCGAAAGCGCTGTACTTCCCACCGCGGTAGTGCTTCATGGGAGTATGGCCGTTCAGCAGTTCGCGTGCCTGGTCCTGATAGCCGTCGTCTATGACGGGACCGTTGTCACTGCAGAATACAAAAATGGTGTTGTCGGCAATGCCGAGGCTGTCCAAAGTGTGCATGATTTCACCCACGGTCCAGTCCAGCTGGAGGATGACGTCGCCACGTACGCCCAAACCACTCTTGCCGGCGAAACGCGGATGTGGCACGCGGGGAACATGTACATCTTGCGTACCATATAAAGGAAGAAAGGTTCGTCTTTATGGGCTGTGATGAAGTTCTTGGCTTTGTCTGTAATCACGTCGGCAATGTCTTCGTCTGTCCAAAGGGCGGATTTGCCGCCGGTCATCCAGCCGATGCGGGGGATGCCGTTGATGATGGTGTTATTGTGCCCCTGGCTGGGTTTCATCTTGACGAGTTCGGGGTTTTCGAGACCGGTGGGCCAGTCACCGACCTTGTGGTCGTAGCTCACAGTGATAGGGTCGTTGGGGTCGAGGCCTACTACATGTCCGTTCTCTACAAAGACGCAGGGAACGCGGTCGACGGTAGCGGGGATGATGTATTCATAGTCAAAGCCGATGTCTTGGGTGTTCGGTTTGATGGAGTGGTTGAAGTCTGTACCGCCTTTAGGGCCCAGGCCGAGGTGCCACTTGCCCACTGCTGCAGTGGCGTAGCCTTCTTCCTTGAACATATCGGCCATAGTGACGCAGGCGGTATCGATGATGAGTTCGGAATTGCCCGGAGCGATGCCGGTATTCTTCTGTCGCCAGGGATACATGCCCGTCAGCAGGCCGAAACGGGAAGGAGTGCTGGTGGAAGAAGTGGCATAAGCGTTGGTAAACTGCATGCCTTGTCCGGCAAGGCGGTCAATGTTGGGAGTGCTTACTTTGGTGGCACCGTAACAGCTCAGGTCGCCGATACCCAGGTCATCAGCAATCAGATATACTACATTGGGCTTCTGCGGCGAGTGCTCCGAAGTCTTGTCTTTAGGTTGGCTTCCGCATCCCGCTATCAGGGCTGCACCGGGAATCAGAGACCACAAGGGGGAAAAATGCTTCATAGTTCTTTGACTTTAGATTGTAATTCTGAGGTCAAAGGTAAGAGGTTTTATGGAATCGGGTGTATAAGGAAGTACAAGGGAAGGGAGAAAAAGTACAAACCGTATCATGCGATGGCTTGATGTACAATATTAAGATGTCTCTTCACTGTCTTCCGTACTTTCCTCTCCTCCATTCTCTCCTTTGCGGTAGGCCAGTGGGCTGACATGGTAAATGTCCTTGAAGCATTTGGAGAAATAGCGTGAAGAACTGAAACCGATCCGGTCCGCAATTTCAGTGATATTCAGCTCCGGATTGTTGCGCAGCATTAGAGCGCCTTTCTTCAGGCGGATGGTCAGGATAAAGTCGTTCGGAGTTTGTCCGGTGATAGCCTTCAGCTTGGTGAACAGATTGGTGCGTGCCATTGCCATTTCACGGGCAAAGACGTTGACGTTGAACTCCGTATCGTCCAGATGTTGCTCGATGACTGCCATGGCACGGTCCAGAATCTCCTTGTCTATGGGGTTGGTGGCAAGCATCTGTACAAAGGCTTGCGGCTGCTTGCTGAACTTTTCCTGCAGAAGGATGCGCGAGTTCACGAGGTTGTTGCAGCGCGAAATCAATAGATTGGTGTTGAACGGCTTGGTGATATAGTCGTCCGCACCGATGCGCAGTCCCTCGATATTCTGTTCGATGGCAGTACGTGCCGTGAGCAGTACCACGGGAATATGGCAGGTGTTGAAGTCGCTCTTTATCTGTTTGCACAGTTCCGTTCCCGACATGTTGGGCATTACTACATCGCTGACTACGATATTGGGCATTTCGCTGCGCACCAGTGCGAGTCCTTCCGCTCCGTCGGCCGCAGTCAGCACTTCGTAGAAGGGCTTGAAGATACCTGCCAGCATGTCGCGGATGGAGTCGTTGTCTTCCACTATCAGGATTTTTGCATCCGGGAGTCGTTTGATGGGAGCACTCTCTTCCAGCTCCGCCTTGAGCAGGGCATCGTTTTCCGGTTTGGGAATTTCTATTTGTTGCACACTGTCTGCATTCTTATTTATTTGCTCTTCGTCAAACTGTGCGTTCCCCAATTGCAGGTTTACGATGAAGCTGCTACCTTTGCCCAGTTCGCTTTCCACACGGATGGTGCCGTGATGGAGCTCCACGATACCCTTCGTCAATGCCAGGCCGATACCCGTACCCGTCTTGCTTGCATCCGTAGAGTCCATTTGGTCTATCTGGTAGAAGCGGTCGAATATCTTGTCCACTTCCCGGGCATCTATGCCGCTGCCGGTATCGGTTACGCGGATGACGGCATTGCTGCCTTCGGTCTTGATGCTGAGGGTGATGCTGTCTTCCGCCTTGGTATGCTTGACGGCGTTGGACAGCAGGTTGTTTATCACTTTCTGCATCTGTTTTTGGTCATACCATACTTCGAGGCTGTCTGTTTCCTTCTCGAAGTAGAGGCTGATTTGTTTGGCGCTGGCATATTCCAGGAAAAGCAGATAGTTTTCGTATAGGAAGTTCACGATGTTGTGTGGACTTACCTTTATCTTCATGTGCCCTTGTTCCTGCTTGCGGAAGTCGAGCAGCTCGGTGATGAGTTCCCGTAGCTGTATGCTGTTCTTGTAGATGCCCAGTACCTTGTTATATATGGCAGGCGTGAAGTTCTGGAGTTGCATCAGCGTTTCCACTTGGGCCACGATGAGTGTCAGCGGGGTGCGGAATTCATGGGAAATGTTGGTGAAGAAACGTAGCTTTGACTGGTTCAGGGCCTCTACGTCACGGATGTGCTTCTGTTCGTACTTCAGTGATTCCCGCAACTTGATTCTGGACTTGTAGGTACGCACCAGATACCAGAGCAGGATTCCCGTCACTATCAGGTAGATAAGATAGGCAAGGGGAGTCTTGTAGTAGGGAGGCAACACGTGTATGGTCAGGTGGACTTGCGGACAAAGGCTCTCGTCTTTTCCGTTGGGCTTTATAATCAAGTTATAGGTTCCGGCGTTTAGGTTGGTATAGGTGATGTTGTGCAGTCCACGGGCACTGTTCCAGTCGTTGGAGAAGCCTTCCAGCTTATAGATGATGTCGTCTTTGTTGGCGGCTACATAGTTTGAAGTGGCGAACTCTATGCTGAACATTGGACTGGTCAGCTTGAGCGTAATCTCGGGGGTGCAGTACAAGGCTTGCTGCAGGATACCGGTCTCCATCTCCCACTTGTATTTCCGTTCCGTTCACAATGAGGCGGGAGAGGATGATTTTGTAGGGTTTTGGTGTGAAGTTCAACTCCATTTCGTGGAAAGAAATCATTCCCTGCGTGCCTCCCAGGAATATTTCTCCGTCACGGGTCACGCAAAGGGCATTCTCATTGACGGCAGTCATTGGGAAACCGTTTTCGGCACTGTAGTTCAGGAATGCCTTTTGCCGGTAGTCGAAGATGGAGAAGCCTTCGTTGGTGATGAGCAGCAGTTTGCCGCTGGTGGGGGATTCCTGCGTCTCGTAGATGCAGTCGCTGGAAAGGCCGTTCTTCGCTTGGTCAAAGTTCTCGAAGTCGTTGCTGGCAGGGCGGTATAAGTCCAGTCCGCTGCCCGAAGTGGCGAACCACAGATTGCCTTTGCTGTCTTGGGTAATGTTGTTTACATTGTTGTTGCTGATGCTGTGTGGGTCGGCAGTATCATGGCGGTAGTTGGTCAGTTTGCCGGTATCGAAACGGTAGCTGAACACACCTTCGCCCGTGGCTGCAATCCAGAGCGTACCGTTGCTGTCGAAAGTGACATCTGCCACCATCTTGATTTTTTTGCCTTCTTTGCTGTCCTGGAACAGTTGTTGGCATTTCCCGTTGGCAGGGTCGAAGAGGCAGATTCCGTTTTGGGTGGCTATCACCAGGTGGTCTTGGTAAGGCGCGATATCGCGGATGATGTCGGAAGGCAAGGTCTCCGGATTACCTGCTTCCATGCGGTAGTGTGTGAATCGCCCCGAGCGTATGTCCAGTCTGTTCAGTCCGCCCAGATGGGTTCCTATCCAGATGATGTCTTTGGAGGCATCATAATAGAGAGCCTTGATGTTGTTATGGGAAATACTGTTGGGACCGATTTCCGGGCGGAACCATTTGAACTCACGGGTACGGCGGTTGTAATAGTTCAGTCCGCCCCCTTCGGTGCCAATCCACAGATTGCCGTCCTTGTCTTCGATGGTGCGGCCTACAACCGGATTGCTCAGCCCCTTCTTTTCGATGGGCGAATACATATAGCGGCTGTATATCTCGTACTCGGGGTTGAAGTAGTTGACGCCGCCAAAGTAGGTCCCCAGCCACAGCGTTCCTTGGTTGTCCTTTACGATGCACCAGATGGAAGAGTGTGTCAGTCCGTCGCTCTGGGCATCACTGGCAGTGTGGTTCTGGAAGAGTCCCGTACTTTTGTCATACCGGTTCAATCCGTTGAATGTCCCAATCCAGATGTTTCCCAGATTGTCTTCACAGCAGGCTCGCACGAAGTTGGAAGAGATGCTGTAAGGGTTCTTTGCGTCGTATTCAAAGATTTCGATGGTTCCGTCGGTCTTTACATGGTGCAGCCCTTCTTCCCAGCTGCCAATCCATAACTCGCCTTCGCTGTCTTGGTATATGCTGGTGATGTTGCCTTTCAGGATGGGGTGGGTCAGCTCGTTCTTGTCCAGTTGCAGGCGGTATGCTCCGTCGGTGGTCGTTCCAATCCACATTTGTCCTTTGTCCAGATGCATACAGCAGATTTCCAGACTTTTTCCGGGAAGCTGGTAATAGAGGTCAAAGTTCCCGGTCTGCTCGTTATAGCGGTAGATTTCATTCTGTTTTCCGATGAAAAGGGCCTCTTTGTAATATATGCTGTGCACATTTCCTTGCAGCAGGGTGGTGAATCTTTGGGTGGCGAGATTGAACTCGGCTACTCCTTCCGTACAGAGCAGGTAGATTTTTCCGTTACGGTTGCCGGCCATGCGCAGCACGGTGTTGCAGAAAAGGCTGTAAGGGTCGTTCTTCTGCAGCTTGTAAGTTTGTATGTCTTCTCCGTCATAACGGTTCAAGCCTTCTCGGGTTCCAATCCATAAGACACCGTTTTCATCGATGTAAAGGCTGTTCACGGAGAATTGTGACAGACCGTCGTCGGTTGTCAGATGGTTGAAGGTGATGTTCTGCGCCTGCAGGGTTGCAGCAATCATGCTTACTGAAACAAGAAGCAGCCGGATGATAAACGTTCGCACTTTTCGGGTAGTTTTTAAGGTTTCAGTTACAAATATAGGTATATTTTGTACAAGACTTCTTATTTATTAGGCAGTTTTTGCGGCTATGTTTGGATAAATGTATAATTTTGGAAGCGCGCCGAACGATACTTGTCTTTTGATAGATGGCAATCGGCGTATCTTTGTAAACAAATTAATTCATTTATTATCATGAAAGACCTTTTATCTATTGTATCTCATTTTCAAATGCAGGGTACGGTTCGTGAAATCAAGCCTTTAGGCTCAGGCCTGATTAACGATACGTACAAAGTGACCACCGTTGAGGCCGATGCGCCGGACTATGTTCTGCAACGTATCAATCATGCCATTTTCCAGAATGTAGAGATGTTACAGTCTAATATCGAGGCTGTGACCGGCATATCCGTAAGAAACTGGAAGAGAAAGGAGAAGCCGATGTCGAGCGTAAAGTGCTTCATTTCATCCCCACGGCCGAAGGGAAAACCTATTGGTATGACGGTGAGAACTACTGGCGTATCATGACTTTTATTCCCCGTGCCAAGACTTACGAGACGGTGAACCCCGAATATTCCTATTATGCGGGAACTGCCTTCGGTAATTTCCAGGCTATGCTTGCCGACATTCCAGATACATTGGGCGAGACAATTCCCGATTTCCACAACATGGAGTTCCGCCTGAAGCAACTCCGTGACGCTGTGGCTGCCGATGCTGCGGGACGTGTGCAGGAGGTGCGGTATTTTCTGGATGAGATAGAAAAACGCGCTGATGAAATGTGTAAGGCAGAACGTCTGTACCGTGAAGGCAGACTGCCCAAACGGGTATGCCACTGTGATACGAAAGTAAACAACATGATGTTCGACGAAGACGGTACGGTGCTTTGTGTCATCGACCTGGATACGGTGATGCCCAGCTTCATCTTCTCCGATTATGGCGATTTCCTTCGCTCAGGTGCCAACACGGGGTTGGAAGACGACAAGAATCTGGATAATGTGAACTTCAATATGGAAATATTCCAGGCATTTACCAAGGGTTATCTGGAATCGGGCAAATCCTTCTTGTTGCCGATAGAGATTGAGAATCTGCCTTATGCGGCTGCCTTGTTCCCATACATGCAGTGCGTACGCTTCCTGGCAGATTATATCAACGGTGATACTTATTATAAAATCCAGTATCCGGAGCACAATCTTGTGCGTACCAAGGCTCAGTTCAAACTGTTGCAGAGCGTGGAGGAGCATACACCGGAGATGAAAAAATTCATTGACTCATGTATCTGAAAAAGTTTTTAATGACGATAGCGGCAGCTCTTTGCATGTTGCCGCTATCTGCAATTAATCCCCAAAATAGTAAAATGAAAGAATTGAATGTAAAGAAAGTAAGTGCGGCCAATATACCGGTAGAGTCGGTTCCGGCTCTTCTGGATGAAGAGAAGGTGGCGTTTCAGCCCGTAAACACAGTGAATTGGGCTGCTTTTCCTTATACTCCCGATGTGGAATTCCGCATAGCGCATACGGAAGATGCCATTCTGCTGCATTTCAAGGTAAGGGAAGCGAGTGTACGCGCAGTTGCAGGCCACGATAACGGTCCGGTTTGGGAAGATGCGTGTGTAGAGTTCTTCTCTGTGCCTGCCGATGACGGAGTGTACTACAATATGGAGTGTAATTGTGCCGGGACTCTGCTTATTGGGGCAGGTGCCGGACGTGGAAACCGCCAGCATGCCCCGCAAGAGGTGCTCGATAAAGTACAGCGTTGGGCTTCTTTGGGACGTGAGGCTTTCGACGAAAGAGTAGGTGAGTGTGCCTGGGAAGTGGCCCTGGTCATCCCTTATTCCGCTTTCTTCCTGCATGACATCACTTCGTTGGATGGAAAGACGCTCCGTGCCAATTTTTATAAATGCGGTGACAAGCTCCAGACTCCCCATTTCCTTTCCTGGAATCCGATAGGTCTGGAGAAGCCGAACTTCCATTGCCCGGAGTTCTTCGGTACCCTGCATTTCGAGTAGTAGTAGAACAAAAAATTACTCAACCTGCCCTCACCACTATCACCGCTTTTCTGAAACTCCCTATTCATCGCCCTTTCAAGGGTGAGTGAGAGCAAATAAAAAGGGTGAGGGCAAATTTTACCCTCACCCTTCCGAGCGTACCCGGTTGCTTCCTGCTTCTTTCCCCGTCTTTTATAGGACAAGACAGACCATTGTCTACAGAAACAGTATAATAAATACCCTTTATATACTTAATCCGTTAGTTCACAACACTGAACAGTTTGTTCCAGCATTAGAGAACACTTTGTTTCAGTATAGAAAAACACTTTGTTTTCATATAATGGAACGAACTGTTTTGTTAAGGGAAACAAAGTGTTCTCTATAAGGAAACAAAATGTTTAGTTAAAGGAAACAGTTTGTTTTACTTAGCATACTGCCTGGAATGAATGTGCATCAAAAAATAGTAAAAGATAAATGCAG
>ENA-OQJX01000144-OQJX01000144.1-human-gut-metagenome-genome-assembly--contig:-NODE-144-length-47100-cov-2.611330_pt1 | contig 47100 bp, 55 predicted proteins | sample MGYA00242615_ERZ504782 | MGnify/ENA primary metagenome ERZ504782 (study PRJEB26092, sample SAMD00036354) | human gut metagenome | host: Homo sapiens | study: EMG produced TPA metagenomics assembly of... | reverse complement strand
TGTACATATCCATGCTGCACTCCCAGTTACTCAGGCCGCTTCCCCTGCAATCATCAATCCGTGGTGGGTTAGCCAGCTGCAGGTGGGGCAGTCCAAATGCTTGCCGTGACCGGAGAAAACAAGATTTAGATCCAACGGTTCTTCAAAACGTGACAAGGCAGGCACAAAAGGAGCCAAATCTTTCAGTATAACTGAAGCCTTCAAAGAGCCATCGTATCTTACATTTTCTGTCATTTGGGGCAATTCGGGCAGGCTGTCATACTTCAAGGTCAGACTATCTATCTTTAAAGCGGTATTTGAAAGTTCCACACCAAAATCCTTAATATCCAAACGTTTATTGTTGGCTGTAACTTTCATGGCAAATTTCTGCAATGAAAAACCACATTGTTCGTCAAAGCTGACCCGCCGGATGGCAGCATTCAACGAGTCGCTGCGCAATGCTTTCAGTGAAAGCGTCGCAGCGAGATTTTTTACCGATAGATGATGGGCATTGAACTTTCCGGGAGTTTCCGGTTCCGATAATATATCGTATGTCACTCTGCCACGCCTTATCAACACGGAATTAATTCGTAAATCCAAATTAGATTTTGTTTTAACCGTATCTTTGGATGCGAAAGCGTCTAACACAAACTGGAAATTAGGGGCAGATTCTGGAGTTTCCCGGTTCAAATTGACCGTAAATCCAAAAAGCTGGACACTGCTGATGGTGACTTTACCGTTCAGTAAAGGAAGAAGATCGAATTTTGCCGACAAGCGGGCTACTTTCAGCATCTCCTGATTCTTCCGGTCATGCAAAAGGACATCTTCCACAATGATGCGGTTCAGCAAACCCATATCAATCCGTCCTATAGAAACCTCCGTATTCAGTATGTTTTTTAATTCCTTAGTTACAAAAACAGATAATTTGCCCTGAACATACGGTATGTTCAGCAGCACAATTATTCCCAGGTAGACACCAATCAGTGTACCTAGCAGAATACGCACAGTGTACTTAAGACTCTTACTAGAAATCATTGTTTATTTTGGGCTAACAAAAATACGAATAACGTACGACGTAGCCCAAAATAAACGATTTTTTTTACTTGTTTTTATGCAATCTTTTCAACTCGAAGGAGAAAATGACACGGAAACATCCGATAATAAGGAAAGTGATGGACAGCATGTAGAGCACGGTGACAGCGCCAAGTCCGGGTTGCCAGATGATAGCCATAGAGCAAAGAATGGCCAGAATGCCAAACACCAGATACCATCCCCAATCCTTCGTGCCATAGCGTTTCAAATCTGTGGAATAGCCACACAATGTAAACCCTCTGAACATCAACCAAAAAGCGACAATAAACGGAATCAGCTCCATGCTGACCAACGGATAGAATACCAGATAAATACCTATCAGTAAATCAATAATACCTCCGGCAAGATACCATCCCCAACTGCTGATTGTTTTTTTGTTTCCGGCAGCAAAAAAGATTTCCAGAATGCCACTGACCAGAATCGAGATACTGAAGATGACACTCAGTGCCACATAACTGCTCACAGGAGCGAACAATAAACATAGTGCTACCGCAATGTAGAGCAAGCCCAGCAACAGGGACATCCACCAATTTTTTACAGCGTAGCCTAAGCCACCAACTAATTCATTCATATTTGTTAAGTTTTAGGTTATAATTTGAACTAATAACGTCCCCTTTGCAAAAAGGTTTACCTACAAATACAAAAAAAGTCTTTAAATACCGCCGATTGACTTTTAGAACTCAAAAAATATTCCGAACTTTGCACGCTGAAAACTAAATTGATAGTTCTATTTACATTTTGAATAAAAAATGAATAAAAAAAGAATGAAAGATAACAAAATCCCTTCACCGTTAGTATCCCTTTTACCCGTATTCGTACTTATTTTATTATTGTTTGTCACTATCCGTACATTTGGAAGCGATGCCTTGTCCGGTGGCAGCCAAGTCTGTCTGTTAGTGGCTACAGCAGTTTGTGTGCTGACAGGTATGGCGGGATTCCATCGTCCATGGAAGGACTTCGAACTGGCTATCACCAATAATATAGCCGGGGTAAGTACCGCACTTATTATTTTGCTGATCATCGGAGCTTTGTCCGGAGCATGGATGGTCAGCGGTGTAGTCCCTACATTAATATATTACGGCATACAGGTTATTCATCCTCATTTTTTCCTGGTATCCACTTGCATTATTTGTGCGGTAGTATCTGTCATGACAGGCAGTTCATGGACTACCATCGCCACTATCGGCATCGCACTGATGGGAATAGGGAAGGCGCAAGGTTTCAGTGAAGGTTGGATTGCAGGTGCGATTATCTCCGGAGCCTATTTTGGTGATAAAGTTTCTCCGCTTTCGGATACCACCATTCTGGCATCTTCCGTAACGGATACACCGCTGTTCACTCACATCCGTTACTTGATGATTACCACCGTTCCATCACTTGTCATCACTTTGATAATCTTTACCATAGCCGGATTGTCACATGAAGCTACTGATACCGGTCATATCGCCGAATACACCCGTATATTGAGTGATAAGTTCCATATTTCATGGTGGTTGATGATTGTCCCCGTTGTCACAGCGATACTGATTGCACGTAAAGTGCCTTCCATCATCACTCTATTTGTTTCTACGGCTCTGGCTACCGTCTTTGCTTGATTTTCCAGCCCGGACTATTATGCGAAATCGCCGGACAAGGAGCCGAAGGGATTGCCGCCTTGTTCAAAGGAGGAATGGGAATGCTTTATGGTGGAACCCAATTGGAAACCGGTAATGCGGAAATAAACGAACTGATATCCACTCGCGGAATGGCAGGTATGATGAATACCATCTGGTTGATTATCTGCGCCATGTGTTTCGGAGGGGCGATGACAGCCGGAGGAATGCTCGGCAGTATCACTTCTGTCTTTGTACGTTTTACGAAAAAGCGGGTAGGAATGGTGTCATCCACAGTTGCATCGGGCTTGTTCCTGAATCTTGCTACAGCAGATCAATATATATCCATTATCCTGACGGGTAATATGTTTAAAGACATCTATAGTGCAAACGGTTATGAAAGCAAACTGCTGAGCCGCACGACGGAAGATTCTGTTACAGTCACTTCGCCATTGATACCCTGGAATACATGCGGTATGACACAGGCTACTATCCTTAGTGTTCCCACCATTGTGTATCTGCCTTACGCCTTCTTTAACATTATCAGTCCCTTGATGAGTATCACAATTGCTATACTGGGATATAAGATAAAGAAAAAAGCAGAACAGCCGGGCCTGTCATAATAATGATAGGATCTGATGATTATATATCTTTCACGTGAAAGATTAGCAGGGTTCAAAAATAACTTGTACATTTACCCACCCTAATAAATCATTTTATATTTTTACAATAATATGAAGAAACACATCACATTCGCTCTTCTGTTTGCGGCTGCATTGACAGCCCAGGCACAGCAGGGAGGCATTTCAGGTGAAATGCTGAATCAAATCAAACAAAGTTATAAGGCAACCCCTGCCGACAAAGCCATCCGTAACGCCTTAGGCGGAACAAGTATCAACACGTTGGCATTGAACCAAGAGAACCGTGCCGATTTTGATACGGAATTTTCACACAAGGTGCTATCCAAGGGGATAACCGACCAACAATCTTCCGGTCGTTGCTGGCTTTTTACCGGACTGAACGTGCTCCGCAGCCAGATGATTGCCAAATACGGACTGGATGAGATGGAGTTCTCACAGAACTATTGTTTTTTCTACGACCAATTAGAAAAAGCAAACTTATTCTTACAGGGAATCATTGATACCAGTGGAAAGCCCATGGACGACAAAATGGTGGAATGGCTGTTCAAGCATCCTTTAAGCGATGGAGGACAATTCACAGGAGTTTCGGATATTATAGAGAAATACGGACTGGTCCCCAAGAGTGCAATGGTGGAAACTTTCAGCAGTGAGAATACCGGAAAGATGAGTAACCTGATAGGATTAAAACTGAAGGAATTTGGTTTACAACTACGAGAAGCTGCCGCTGCCGGAGTGAAGTCGGTCGAACTGGAAAAGAAAAAGACAGAAATGCTGGGAACGGTTTATCGTATGCTGGTGTTGACCCTTGGCGAACCTGTTTCCACCTTTACATGGAGTCTGAAGGGTGGAGAAGCGAAAGAATACACTCCGATATCTTTCTATAGAGAGTTCTTGGGAAATGATCTGACCAACAACTACGTGATGCTGATGAATGATCCCAGCCGCGAATTCTATAAATGCTATGAAATAGACTTTGACCGTCACCGTTATGATGGCAAAAACTGGACCTACGTCAATCTGCCTATAGAAGATATCAAAGAAATAGCCATTGCTTCCATCAAGGACAGTACCATGATGTACTTTTCTTGCGATGTAGGCAAGTTCCTCGACAGCAAACGTGGCCTGTTAGATCCTGATAATTATGATTACGAATCATTGATGGGAACCACCTTCGGCATGGACAAGAAACAACGTATCCAAACTTTCTCCAGTGGCAGCAGCCATGCTATGACCTTGATGGCGGTGGACTTGGATAAAGCGGGAAAATCGAAAAAATGGATGGTGGAAAACAGTTGGGGCAGTGCCAGTGGATACAGAGGACACCTTATATGACAGATAAGTGGTTTGATGAATATATGTTCCGTGTAGTGGCAGAAAAAAAATATGTTCCTGCAAGGTACTGGATATTTTAAAACAGAAACCTTATCCGTCTTCCGGCATGGGACCCGATGTTTGCTGACGAAGAATAAGCGTCATCTCTTTACATTGTATATAATTTAAGCGGACTGTACAGAAAAGAAAGACTGTACAGTCCGTTTTTTATTCTAAGGCATTGTGTATGTCTGCCATTTTTACTTCTTTTTAACTTCTCTCTTGTAAAAAGAAACATAATAGGGAAAATAGGTTTGTTGCAGTGATGAGTTATTGTATAATGGGCTTGCAGAAAGGTGTTTCTTGCATATTTAGGTATAATAAAAAATGGGAATCTCTTCGTAAGAGAACCCCATTTTTGTGCAAATATAGCCCATATTTGCTTTAAACGCAATTTTTTGTTCTAGAAAAATAAGAAAAAGTTGCAAACAGGCGCATCTCGTTTATAAAAACAGCATACGACAAAACCAGTAAATATTCAATTATCAGAGATCTAACTTGACTTTGGGGTTCTCTTACGAAGAGAACCCCAAAATATAGAGGATATCTGATAGCAAATCTGTTCCTCTTTTTCAAATAAAGGTATGATAAAATGTAATGTTTTGATGGGAACAACGAATGATAATCAAGACATAACGAGCGAAGCGCCTAAGTTACTGCTCTGCAGTTCAATCGCTTCTGCTTCAGACCCGGGGTCAAATGCAGTAACCAAGCCACAGGCTGGAATAGGGAAAGAACACCCTGAACTCTCGTGGTACTATATGTATCTTTCCTATAAGGAACTGAAGCGTTATATTGCAGTCTTCAGTGGCAGAAAAGCAGTAAAGCTCCGTACTTCGGAAGGGATAACCGAGGAATGTTACTTCTGTTTCAAAGTATTTTCTTATACCGAGGCAGGTCATCGGAAACGTTTCGAACAGTGTGATTATACTAAACAAGAGTATGCTGCTCGCCGTGAATCCGCCAGAATCGTGAAGGAAGCCTTTTCCACCGGTTCTGCCTCACAACTCAATGCCCTGACAGATGAAAAGGAAGTACAAAGTAGCGGTTGGTTATTTGTGTGCGCTCCTTTGGAGCAACTTCAGCGCATCTTGTCTGCCATGCTCCCCCGCCAATATCTGGTAACGGACTACGTTACCCATCGTGCTGCGGTCATTCCCCAGTGTCAGATGGAGGAATTCATCTATCTATATGAATCCATGCCCTACAACATTGAACTGTTGAACCGTCCTTTGGAGGCTTATCTTCAGAAGAAACAACGTATTCGCATTACCGGTGGTATTTTTCATGGTAAGGAGGGGTGCATTATGCGGCTGCATCGCAATACAAGGTTAGTGTTCGCTTTTGGAAATATGACGGTGGCTATCAGCTATCTTCATGCTTTTCCGTTCGAGAAAGTGGACTAGTTTTTATAAATCTATCTCTTATTTCAATAATAGAATATATACCAATTAGTATGAGTAAGAAAGAAGAACTGAAGCGACAAATACTTCAGTTGACACGTGAATATTATAACGAAGTTCATAAAACTTCAAAAGTGTTTGAGCCGGGCAAAAGCTTTGTTAATTATGGCGGCCGTTACTTCAATGATGAAGAAATGGTAAACCTCGTTGACTCGTCACTCGATTTCTGGCTCACTGCCGGTCCTTGGGCCCATAAGTTCGAAACCCGTCTGGCAAAATGGCTGGGGGTAAAACATTGTGCGCTTACCAACTCCGGTTCCAGTGCCAACCTATTGGCATTCTATACACTGACTTCCCCCAAATTAGGAGACAAGAGAATAAAGAAAGGTGATGAAGTAATCACAGTCGCTTGCGGCTTTCCTACCACGGTAACTCCTATTATACAATATGGTGCGGTTCCTGTTTTTGTGGATATCACGATTCCAGAGTACGATATTGACGTCACCCGGCTGGAAGAAGCCTTTTCAGACAAGACAAAGGCCGTAATGATCGCCCATTCATTGGGAAATCCGTTCAATCTTGAAGCAGTCAAAGCATTCTGTGACAAACACGGACTATGGCTGGTAGAAGACAATTGTGACGCCTTAGGATCTGAATATACCATTGACGGAGTGACGAAAAAGACAGGTACATGGGGACATATCGGAACCAGTTCGTTCTATCCTCCCCACCACATGACCATGGGCGAGGGCGGTGCAGTCTATACAGATGACGCCGAACTAGACAAGATAGTCCGTTCTTTCCGTGACTGGGGGCGCGACTGCTGGTGCATAGGCGGTGTGGATAATACATGCAAATGCCGTTTCACAGGCAAGTTTGGTGAACTGCCTGCAGGTTACGACCACAAATATGTATATAGCCATTTTGGCTTCAATCTGAAAGTGACAGATATGCAGGCGGCTATCGGTTGCGCCCAGCTTGAGAAACTGGATTATATCGTAGAAGCCCGTCGTCGCAATTTCAAGATACTGCGTGAAGGACTGGAGGAACCGAAGGCCTGATACTTCCCGAACCGATAAAAAACTCCGACCCCAGTTGGTTTGGCTTCCTCATATCAGTAAAATCCGATGCCGGTTTTACCCGTAACCAGCTTAGTGAATATCTGGAAAGCAAGAAAATCCAGACCCGTAATCTCTTTGCCGGCAATCTGGTGAAACATCCCGCATTCGATGAGATGCGCTCTACCGGCAAAGGTTTCCGCATTGTCGGTGAATTGAAAAATACAGACTTTGTGATGACCAATACCTTCTGGATCGGTGTCTATCCGGGCATGACGGAAGAAATGCTGCAATACATGATCTCCACCATCAAGGAGTTTGTAGCTTCTCATAAGTAAAATTCAAAATAAACAAGACATGAAAGCGGTACTATTTGCCGGTGGTTTCGGTACACGTCTAAGCGAAGCCACCAATCTGATACCCAAACCGATGGTTGAAATCGGAGGAAAGCCCATCCTGTGGCATATCATGAAAACTTACAGCCACTACGGTATCAATGAATTCGTCATCTGCTGCGGCTACAAACAATATGTCATCAAAGAATATTTTGCCAACTATTTCCGTCATAATTGCGATATGACAGTAGATTTATCCAACAATACGGTGAATATACACGACAACCATTCGGAGAACTGGAAAGTCACCATGGTAGATACCGGGCTGCATACCCAGACCGGAGGCCGCCTGAAACGCATACAGAAATATATCGGCAACGAGCGTTTTCTGCTGACCTACGGAGACGGCGTTTCCGATATCAATATAGCGGAAAGCATCAAAGCACATGAAGCCTCCGGTTGTGCCGTTTCACTGACAGCCTACAAGCCGGGTGGCAAGTTCGGAGCCCTGCAGATCGATCTGGGAAGTGACAAGGTCTTGTCCTTTCAGGAGAAACCGGACGGTGACCGCAACTGGATCAATGCCGGCTATTTCGTGTGCGAGCCGGAAGTGTTCGACTATATACCGGAAAATGATGACACGGTGATATTTGAGCGCAAGCCTCTGGAACAATTGGCAAAAGACGGTAAGATGCACGCCTACCGCCATACAGGATTCTGGAAGCCGATGGACACCCTGCGAGACAATACGGAACTGAATGAGATGTGGGACAAAGGAACTGCTCCTTGGAAAGTTTGGTGACAAAGTCGTGGATTGTTTGTATAATCAAAAAATAAATAGCGTTATTTGCAGAAACAAAAGATACAGAATGGACAAGGAAAAGAACATAGCGGAAGAAATCAAGACCAAGGACGATATAAAAAAGTTCTTTCGGAGAATGATTGAAGACAAGCAGGCGGTTGTTGATTGTATCCGTGCGGGTCGTCCTTTGTCCGATTTGAAAGACCGGGGTATTAAAATAGCCAAGTTGACCGATGTCCTCAGCTAACTGCTGCCCGGCTGATGCTATATTCTTTAGTCCATATCAATGAGACATCTCCTTATGAAGTTTTTGCATACAAAGAAGACACCGTCTATTTCATAACAGATGACGGCAGTGAATATCTTGTCGGTTTCATTGAAGAAACAAATATAGGAATTCAGCGTGCCTATCAGTTGTTTATTATAAAAAAAAGAAACGGAATACATATCGGTACGGATGTGAAGATCGGGCGGACAGTTTCATCCATCGTTCATTCATTTTTTCGTAACCCTTCCAATATATTAGTTTATATTTGTGATACCAGTGACAAGCATCAGGTGGCTCGTGACCGGAAGTTTAAAATCTGGTTTAAACGGTATGCTTCCTTGGATGATCCGGTGTTTGTCTCGGAAGTGATAGATGTGGAGGATGATTCTTATTTCGCTTCTATGATTCTTTCCAGACGAACAACTGATTTGTATCAGATACAGACAACTTTCCATGATTATTTCCAAGATTTACGTTCTAAATTAGAATAATCATTTAACTATTTCTATTTATAAAAATCAACATGATAGACATTTTCCATGATTTCTATCGCGGGAAGCGTGTGCTTGTCACCGGTCATACCGGTTTCAAAGGTAGCTGGCTTTCCATCTGGCTGCACGAGCTGGGCGCCGAAGTTATCGGTGTGGCTCAAGACCCTTTTACGGAGCGTGACAACTTTGTGCTTTCCGGTATCGGGCAGAGAATAAAGGCAGATATCCGTGCCGACATCCGAGACGGTGAACGTATCAAAGAAATCTTCCGGCAGTATCAGCCCGAGATTGTGTTCCATCTGGCAGCCCAGCCTTTGGTACGTCTGAGTTATGACATTCCTGTAGAGACCTATCAGACCAACGTGATGGGGACTATCCATATTCTTGAAGCTATCCGTTTTACAGACAGTGTAAAAGTGGGCGTGATGATAACCACCGATAAATGCTACGAGAACAGGGAACAGATCTGGGGATATCGGGAGAACGAACCGATGGGCGGATACGATCCTTATTCCAGTAGTAAAGGTGCGGCTGAAATAGCCATAGCTCCTGGCGTCGGAGCTTCTTTCATCCCGGAGCGTATGAAAACAACGGCAAGAGCATTGCCAGTGTAAGAGCCGGAAATGTGATAGGCGGTGGCGACTGGGCTTTAGATAGAATCATCCCCGATTGCATCAAGGCATTGGAAGCAGGCAAACCAATAGAAATCCGTAGTCCTAAAGCAATCCGCCCCTGGCAACATGTGCTTGAACCGCTTAGTGGCTATATGCTTCTTGCGCAAAAGATGTGGAATGAACCTGTGAAATATTGCGAAGGATGGAATTTCGGCCCGAAGGCTGAAAGCATCACCAATGTGTGGGATGTAGCCTCTATGGTGATAGAGAATTACGGAAGCGGTGAATTGAAAGACCTTTCTGCTCCGGATGCTTTGCATGAGGCAAAGTTGCTGATGCTGGATATCAGTAAGGCAAAATTTCAATTGGGTTGGGAACCTAGGATGAATATTGACGAGTGTATACAGCTGGTTGTAGACTGGTACAAACGTTATAAAGAAGAAGATGTGTATGAATTGTGTCTGGAAGAAATCAATAAATTCATCGGATAATGGAAAAAATATTTCTTATAGGTGGTAGTGGATTCATAGGAAAAAATCTGGTACGATGTCTGTCGCCTTATTATCAGATATCTATTTTCGACAAGTATATTGATCATGATTTTTTGCAGATTATCCTTCTGTAAATGTATATCAACTTGACTTGGTAGCAGATAAAATACCATCGGAAATCATTGCTCCCGATTACATCATCAATCTGGTCTCTATAGTGACCGCCGAGCGTGATTTGTCCTTGTTTGATGAATTGATATCATCCAATCTGAAAGTTCTCCTGAACTTATATGAACGTTTTAAAGATACCTCTTCATTGAAACTCTTTATCCAGTTCGGCAGTTCAGAAGAATACGGTTCAATAAGCTCGCCATTCAAGGAAGAAAACCGGGAATATCCCAATTCTCCTTATGCTTTGGTAAAACAACTGACAACAAATACAGCCTTGATGCTCCATCGTAATTATGGCTTTCCGGCAATGGTCGTCCGTCCGGGCAATCTGTTCGGACCGGGACAAAATAAAAATAAGTTTATTCCTTATGTAATAGACAAGCTTCGGAAAGGGGAGTCTCTGAATGTTTCTCCTTGCGAACAGAAACGCGACTTTATTTATGTGGATGATTTTGCCTGGTGTGTAGGCCGACTTATTAAGAATTATCCTAGTGCGGTAGGTGAAATTGTGAATGTAGCCAGTGGAAAAAGTATTTCCTTACGAAATATTATTGAAATATGTAAAGCCAGTATGGGTAATGTCTCGCAGATTAATTATGGAGCATTGCCTTACAGAGAAAATGAAATGATGGATTTGAAGTGCTCTGAGAATAAGCTAGCATCTATCATCAGTCAAGAAGTAAATTTTAATATGAATGAACGATTAAACGAATATATTCAAAAACTATGAGATATTTAATAACAGGCGGATGCGGATTTGTTGGTTCAAATCTGGCCGCAGAGGTATTGCGCCGTGGCGAGGAACTTTATATTATCGACAATCTTTTTCGTTTTGGCAGTGCGGACAATCTGACTTGGCTCCGTACATTGGGGGAATTTAAATATTATCCTTTTGATGTTCGTAATATCAATGATGTGGAAACGGTGATTAAAGAAGTGAAACCTGATTATATATTCCATTTGGCGGGTCAGGTTGCCATGACCACCTCCATTGCCAATCCCCGTTTGGATTACGAAACAAATGCTTTGGGAACATTCAATCTCCTTGATTCTGTCCGTAAATACTCTCCTGATTCTGTCATACTTTATTCATCAACGAATAAAGTTTATGGGGATTTTGAATATTTGCATTTTAAGGAAGAAAGTACGCGTTACGTCTGTGAAGAATATCCTGACGGTTTCCCGGAAACTATTTCTTTAGATTTCCATTCCCCCTATGGCTGTTCCAAGGGATGCGCCGACCAGTACTTGTTGGATTTCCATAGGATTTATGGGCTGAAAACGATTGTGTTCCGCCATTCCTCTATGTATGGCACTAACCAGCATGCCACTTATGATCAAGGTTGGATTGGATGGTTCTGTCAAAAGGCCTTAGAAATAAAGAATGGTGTATCAAAAGAACCTTTTACGATATCGGGTACAGGTAAACAAGTACGTGACGTATTGCATGGTGAGGATATAGTGAACCTTTATTTTACTGCGAAAGATGTAAAGGAGGCTTATGGACAAGTCTTCAATATTGGTGGCGGTATAGAGAATAGTCTTTCTTTACTGGAATTGTTCGGAATACTAGAAGAAAAGCTGAGTATAAAAATGAGTTATAAGCAATTGCCTTGGCGTGAAAGTGACCAAAAGGTATTTATAGCAGAGATTACTAAGGCAAAAGAAGTTCTTAAATGGAAACCTCAAATATTAAAAGAAGCAGGTATTAAGTCTATGCTTTCTTGGTTAGAAACAGATTAAAATATTTTGATATGTTATTATCTATTTGTATTCCAACGTACAACCGTAAAAAGTATCTCGTTGAAACATTACGGCATGTTTTGTCACAACTTGATTCTTTTAGAAATGAGGTTGAGTTATTGATTAGTGATAATTGTTCGCCAGACAGTCCCGAAAGAGAAATTCGAGATTTAGAATTTCAATATAAATTTCCTATAAAATTTATTAGACAGGAGGAAAATATTGGACTTGAGCCCAATTTTATTTATTTGATAGAAAACAGTAAAGGGGATTATATTCATGTCTTAGGTGATGATGATTTGCTTGCCCCCAATTTTTATGCCACATTATTACCTTTTCTTCGGCAAAAAAGATATGGAATGATATGTACAGGGGTTATGTGTAGTCGCGATATAGATTGTCGGGAGATAGTTATAAAAGATTCTGCATTTATTCGTATGTTGGATGAAGAGCCACCAAGCGAATTTATAAAACGGATTATGTGGATAGGAGGATTGATTTCTTCAGTCATTATATCACGAGCCGCATGGAATTTAGGTAAAGACACAGAAACAACGAGGTATAAATTATATCAAACTTTTGCTAAGGAATTATATGGAATTATAAAATTGGGTTCTCCTTGCTTGTTTTACTCTATGCCTTTGTTGATTCAACGTTGTGGCCAAAAACATACTTTCATTGGTGAATTACTTGATTCGACTATTTTGGGGCGTGCTAATTTGTTTAAGGATTTAGATAATGCCTCACCTGGGATATATAAAATTTTTAAAGAAAAGGAATTGTCTACTTCTCAATTGGCTATGACTACTTCTTTAATGATCTATAATCGAAAACATTATCGAACACAGATAAAAGAATATAGAGAACATTTAAAAAGAAAGCAATATGCATGGCTGTATTTTTGGTTATATACTCCATTTCCTCGTTTGATGCGTAGTATCTTACTTCCTTTTGTTTGGCTTTATAATCGTTGGATACAACCAAGGGGAGCAAATGCATTCAAATAAGAAACAAATTCTTGTAAATGCCATAATGCTGTTTGTACGCATGGGTATTATGCTTGTGGTGGCACTTTATACTTCGCGCATAGTTTTGCAACAATTAGGAATAGCTGATTTTGGAATATATAACGTAGTGGCCGGAATAGTAATGCTTATGGGCTTCTTTAATGGTTCACTAGCTCAAGGCGTTCAACGTTTTTTGAATTATTATCTTGCACAAGGTGATTTTAAAGCATTAAATCAAGTATATTCAGCTTCTGTTGTGATTGCCGTTCTATTAGCTGTTATTGTTTTTATTTTAGGTGAGACGTTAGGTATATGGTTTTTAAATAATTATATGAATATTCCTCATGACCGGGTAATTGCTGCAAATTTTGTTTTTCAATTTGCATTGATTCTCATAGTAAGTTCCATATTTCAAATACCTCATATAGGATTGCTGATGGCACATGAAAATATGGGAACTTATGCGGTTATTAGTATAAGTTATTCTATTTTACAATGTATATGCGCCTATTGTTTGAGCTTTTACGAATATGATAAGTTGATATTATATAGTGTAATCACTGCTGGAGTAACAATCATAATAAGTATAGTTTATAAAATATATTGTAATTTGAAATATCCAGAAGCGCGTTTTCAATTACATAAACAGACTGCAATATATAGAGAATTGTTAACTTTTTCAGGGTGGAATATTTTGGGAAATTCAGCGTATGCCATTAATTTGCAAGGGATAAATATCATTCTTAATATATTTTTTGGTCCATCAATGAATGCGGCCCGGGCAATAGCAATGCAAATAGGTACAAAGATTGACGAATTGTCCGGGAATGTACAAATGGCATCCAATCCTCAAATAGTTCATCATTATGCAAAGGGAGAGTTTGAGGCTCTTCAATCATTAATGATGAATAATTTCAAGTGGAATTTTTATTTGTTGTGGATAATTGGATTACCTCTTTTTCTTGAATTGGATTATGTGTTGGAGGCATGGCTTGGCATTGTTCCTCAATCTACATTACTTTTTACTAGTATTATAATAAGTCGATGTCTGATTAAAAGTTTTGAGAAACCATTAGTGTCAACTATATTTGCTACTGGACGTACTAAATATATGATGATAGGTGTTTCGATAACCATATTTATCGAATTATTGATTGTTTATTTGGTTTTGTATTTAGGTGCGGAAGCTTATTGGGCTTTTTTTCTAGAAGCAGGAGCAGTATTTGTTTATGTTATTTTTTATATGATCTATCTTAGAATTATAGGACTTTTCTCATTTCAGAGGTTTATGAAGCAGGTTCTATTTCCGCTTTTGTTGATATCAATACTCTCATTGCCGTTTACTTACTTAGTATATCAATTTCCAGGAAGAAGTTTTTGTCATTTAATTTTAACTTGCTTGACTTCTGTCATTATAACTTGTACTTGCATCTTTTTTATAGGATTAAATAAATTGGAACGACAACAAGTAATTTCTAAAATAGCCGGGATATGACAAATAGAGGTAAGTGCTTATTAGTATTGTATTCATTTTCAATACTAATAATATATTTAGTTTATAATAAAACAGATGGATGTGTATTGTAATTATTACCTTTGATAATCAAGGTAATAATGTGTATTGTATAATAATAAAGACAAATGAAAGAAAAAAGTTTTTGTTTTTTCTCCCTTCAAGTTGTGGTGGAGCTGAAAGAATGACTATCTTGATAGCTAAATTTTTAAAAGAAGCTGATTTTATAGCATTCTTTTGTTATTGTAGGTAAGGGAAAAGGAGATATCTTTAAATTTATACCGCAAGATATGCCTGTTCAGTTATTAAGAGTATATACTATTTGGGAACTTGTAACATTAAGATTAATAAAAATAATAAGAAGTGAGAAACCGGATATCACTTTTTGCTCTTTGATGTATCTTAATTCAAGAGTTATTTTTGCCTCGAAAATAAATGGATGTAAGACTGTAGTAAGGTGTGATAATTCATTTAAAAGTTTACGTTTTGATAACAAATTATTAATAAGACTTTCTTATCCTTTTGCTGATAGAATAATTTCTCAAACGAAGGAAATGAAAATAGAATTTGTGAGTTCTTGTAAAATTTCGCCATGTAAGATTGAGGTGATGCAAAATCCTGTAGATGTTAATATTTTACTTGAAAAGGCAGAAGAATATAATCCTTATACTTTTTTAGATGAATTGAAATATGTTGCGGTAGGCCGTATCCATCCTTCAAAAGGGTTTGATATTTTGATAAAATCATTTTATCTGGTAAAAAAAGAAAACAGAATGCCCATCTTTACATTGTGGGGAAAATATTTTATAATGAATATTATAAGAAACTGGAAGCTTTAGTGAAATTTTACAAATTAGAAACTTCAGTTCATTTTGTTGGTTTTCAGGAAAATCCTTATGTGTGGATTAGATATGCAGATGTTTTTGTATTGTCTTCACGTTTAGAGGGACTTCCAAATGTTTTAATTGATGCTATGTACTTACAGAAAAAAGTAGTAGCTATAACATGCGTTCCTATAATAGACCGATTGATACAGGACGGTATAAATGGTTATAAATCACCGGCAGAAGATTATATTCTATTATACGAAAATATGATAAAAGTACTGAGTTTAAAAGTTCAACTTGTACCTTATATTTGTTCAACAAAAAAAGAGTTTATTGAATTATTCCTTTCACTATAGATATATGCAGTGGTATAAAAAATATAGCCTAAATCGCTTTTTGTATTTCTATATTCTGTTTTACTGTGTCTTTGGTGTCTTTCTTTATAATGCATTAGATTGGTCTTTGATTGATGAGTTTAGTGTATTTTTTATATTTATATTAGCTTGTTTTTTTTAGAATTAGGAAGCTGTGTAGAAATAGAGAATTTATTTTCTTTGTATTATTATATATTTTCTATTTAACATATTCTCTGATAAAGAAAAGTAAATCCATCTCTTTTAGGAGTAATATTAGATTCTTTACAACAAATAAAGCCATACTTGTTTTTTTATAGTATTTATGCGATAAATCCTCAATTTACTCAAAGTAATAAGAAATATATATGCAAAATATCATTAATATTATCAATTGCAGCTTTTCTGCTTATTGTAATATCAGGAAACCTTTTTTTCTGTTTTGGACATCCTACTCACTATTATAATTTGTTGATTAATTATGCACTATTGTATTTCTATTTTTCTGATTTTACCTTTAAAAATAGAAAAATAACCTTATTGATAATCCTATTAGGTTTAATAAGTTTAAAGGGGAAATTATATGGGGAAATCGTATCATTTTTTGTTTTTTATTTTGCGTCAAAAGAAAAATAAAAATAAACTTAAGAACTGTCATATATGCAATAATTTTGATCCTTCTTACTTGTTATTTAATATGGGATAGAATTAATCTTTACATTATTTCTGGAGTAGATGAAGAAAATGGGATTGCCAGAGCTCTTTTATATCTGAGAATTCCTCAGATTTTAAGTGATTATTTTCCTTTTGGACCTGGGTTTGGTACTTATGCAAATTATTTTTCAGGTGAATATTATTCTCCATTATATGAAGAATATGGTTTACATAAGGTGTGGGGGATGCAAGAAGGTGAAGGATTACATAATTTCATTGCTGATGCATATTATCCGCAATTAGTACAATACGGTTTTGTGGGATTTCTTTGCTTCATTTTATTTTGGAAAAGAAGATATTATAACGTTGTGTTTATTTTAAGAAGAACAGGCTCCATTAAATCTTATGTCTTTTTTTGCTCTCTTTTGGTGTATATATTAATAGAATGTTCTACAGCACCGACCATACAGACAAACTTAGGCTTAATTCCTATGTTTTTATTAGCTGTTCAAGAAAATCAAAAAGTAATTTGAATATTCTTGAACAGAATGTCTAATTTGATATTTTTGCTTTTGGCGGCTTTTAAAGCCAAAGTTCTCATCAGTTTCTGAAAGAAAGTCATATTCAAGAACTAAATACACGAATATAGCCTATACATGTAATCGTATATTATTGAAACTGTTAGGTCTATGACTTATTAAAGCGTTAAAACCACATTCAAAATGGGTACATCAAATTGAATACCCTATTCTTTTACTAATTATTTTATAATAGATATATTGACATTTCCTTTGTGAAATCGAATACTGATTTTTATATTGATGTAAATAATATTTGAATTATGTTTAAAGTTTTGGTTGTGGCTACATCAAGAAAAACACGTGGGGGAATCACATCCGTAATTAATGCTCACGAGAAAGGAGCGCAATGGAAACATTTTCATTGCAGGTGGATTGAAACACATATTGATAAAGGTTGGGTATATAAACTGTGGTATTTTATTACAGGATTTATCCAATATTTGATTATGTTACCTTTTTATAATCTTGTTCATATTCATACAAGTGAACCCCCGTCAGCTTTCCGTAAATGCATATTTATGGCTTATGCTAAGTTTTGGCGTAAGAAAACAATTATTCATTTTCATTCTTTCTCACCTGATACAACAATTTGTAGTAAATATCGGTACTTATATCATTATCTCTTTAGAAAGGCAGATGTGGTGATTGTACTTTCAGAAACATGGAAAAAGGTTTGCGACGATGTATTTTTGTTAGGGGATAAGATAAAAGTAGTGTACAATCCATGTAGTACCGTGATGTCAGATAAAAAATACAATAAAAGACAGCAGATTCTTTATGCTGGAACTATAAATTCTCGTAAAGGATATGTTGATATGATTAAAGCATTTGCTCTAATTGCTAAAAATTACCCTGACTGGCAGATTGTTTTTGCAGGAAATGGTGAAACTGATGAAGGAAGAGTTTTAGCAACTCAATTAGGCATAGATAAACAAACATTATTTCTTGGATGGGTAAGTGGAACAGAGAAAGATAAAGTTTTCAAGGAGGCAACAATTTTCTGTTTACCTAGTTATGCTGGAGGGTTTTCCTATGGCGGTATTGGATGCTTGGAGTTATGGATTACCTGTAATTACTACACCTGTCGGTGGCATATCAGATATAGCTATAGATGGACATAACTTGTTGTTATTTATGCCTGGTAACACGCATCAGCTGGCAAAGCAAATGAAAGAAATGATTGAAAATATAGAACTACGTAATTCCATTGCTAATGAGTCGATTAAGTTATCGAGAACAGTTTTGATATGATGAACATTAATCATGAAATAGAAATGATTTATATTAATTTGTGTTGAGAATATAGTAGGTCTTAAAATTCTGTTGTGTCTGTATTGATAAACCTTTGTTTTATTGGAATATATGAGTCCTTTCTAAAAAATCATTTTTGTCATTAAGTAACGTCGTCCTACAGATGTTTCTGAGAGAGGGTAAAGGTGCAAAAATACACTTTTTAAGGGGGCTCATATATTAATAATGAAAAATTAGGCGATAGTTTATGGAATGACAATTAGGTTCATTCGGCATTTCGAGTGATACGGCATTCGTGAAAAGTGCATAGAATCTTAGACAAAGATACCTATCATCTCTAAAACCATAAGCATTCCGTTTCATTACCTTTATTTTATTGTTGATGCCTTCTACTTTTGCGGTTGATATATGGCGTCATACCATACTAAGCCCCCCTTTTATGAGCCATAATGGTTGCAGCCATTTTCATCGACTAAGGAACATTACTTTCTCTTGCTTGAGATACCCAGTTCAGTAGATACATATAATAGGGAAAAATGAGTTTCATGTTTGAACGTTGATGTTGCATAACAGGAAAAAATAGCTTTCTAATTAATAATAAAAATGTTTAGGCTGAAAAATTTAGTAATTTTAGAAAAAAGAGAAAATCTTGGTATTCTTCCAAAAAGAAAACTCCTGATCAACACCATCAACGCCCATTCCTACAATACCGCCCAGAAAGACAAGCTCTTTGCTGAAGCTTTGCAACGGGGGATGTGTTAATCCCCGACGGGGCAAGCATCGTCAAGGCGTGCCGTTGGCTGGATGCAAGATCCAAACCCACAGAGCGTATTGCCGGCTGGAACCTGTTCGAGTTCGAGATGAACAAGCTGAATTCTACCGGAGGAAAATGTTTTTTCATGGGCAGTAGTGAAAAAGTATTGGCATTGATAAAGCGGCGTGTAAAGGTGGATTATCCTAACATCGAAGTGGAAACCTATTCGCCACCTTATAAGCCGGAGTTTTCGGAAGAGGACAATCGGGCGATAGTCGAGGCTGTCAACAGGGCAAATCCTGATTTGCTTTGGATAGGGATGACTGCCCCCAAACAGGAGAAATGGGTGTACACGCATTGGCATGAGTTAAAGATCCATTGCCATTGCGGAACGATAGGCGCTGTTTTCGATTTCTATGCCGGAACAGTAAAACGTGCTCCCGCCTGGTGGCAGAAACATTCTCTGGAATGGTGCTACCGGTTATTGAAAGAGCCTCGCCGGATGTGGAAACGCTACATGATCGGCAATCTGTTGTTTGTATGGAATATATGTAAGGAGTAGCTTGATGAAAAGAATCTTATTGCTCGTTTGGGGGTGTTGTGTTTCAGTATGGGCTGATGCCCAGGCACTGCTGGGGACTACCGGACTGCTTCATGCTCCCACGGCCGATATGCAGCGTGATAAAACGTTCCTGTTCGGTGGTAACTATTTGAATACCCGTCCGTTGTCCACCCATTTTCATAGTAGTGAGGTGGGGTACACTTTCAATTATTACATTAACATAACGATATTTCCTTGGCTGGAGGTGTCGTATATCTGTACATTGGTACATGCGGATCATGGTTCTGCTTATTTCCCGGAACAGTCTTGGGGAAAATTCGCTAATCAGGACCGGGCTTTCAGTGCGCGTCTGCGTCTTTGGAAGGAAGATGGTGGAAGGAGTGGACACCGCAAATCGTCCTTGGCCTGGACGATCCCACTTCTCATGCCGATCATGGCGGCGGTGAACTGGTGTCTGGCAATACAAGCGGTTCCAATAATTACGCGACACGCTATTATTTGGCTGTAACCAAACATCTGGATTTCCGGAACGTAGGTGAATGGGGTATTCATGCCGCATTTGTATATGGTAATGCCAAAGGTATGGAGCATTATAAACGTCCTTCATTCGGTGTCAATTTTCGTCCTCGACTTTCTGATGAGGAGTTTTTTACTAAAGCCATTAATAAACTTAATCTGATGGCCGAATATGATTCCCGCACCGTCAATTGTGGTTTTGAATACTCTTTCTGGAAAGACTACATCAACGCCGTTGTAGAGCTGAACCGATGCAAATATTTTTCAGGTGGTTTGATCTTTAAAGTCCATCTTAAATAAAAACTCGATAATCTTATGAAAATATTGGTGACAGGAGCCGCAGGTTTTATCGGTTCCAAACTTTCTTATACCCTTGCCAGCCGTGGAGATGAAGTGGTAGGCTTGGACTGTATCAATGATTATTACGATGTCCGTCTGAAATACGGCCGTCTTCAGGAATGCGGATTACCCGTCAGCGAAGCGGATTACAACTATGGCGCGACTTTTCAGAGTACCCTGTTTCCCAACTATAAGTTTATCCGTTTGGGCATAGAGGACAAACAGGGATTGTCCAAACTGTTTGAACAGGAGAAGTTTGACAAGGTGATGAACCTGGCAGCACAGGCCGGGGTACGTTATTCCATCAGCAATCCTTACGCTTATCTGGAAAGTAACCTGGACGGATTTTTGAATGTCCTGGAGGCTTGCAGACATAACCGGGTGAAACATTTGATATTTGCCTCGTCCAGCTCGGTCTATGGCATGAACACAAAAGTTCCGTTTAGTGAGGACGACAAGGTGGATACTCCTGTCAGCCTTTATGCGGCCAGCAAGAAGTCAAACGAACTGATGGCGCATGCCTACGGCAAGCTGTACGGGTTCGCTGTTTCCGGCCTGCGGTATTTTACGGTATACGGTCCCTGGGGACGTCCGGACATGGCTCCGATGCTTTTTGCCAAGTCCATCTCCGCCGGTGAACCTATAAAGGTATTCAATAACGGACAGTTGAGCCGTGACTTTACTTATATCGACGACATTGTGGAGGGAACGGTGCGTGTGATAGATCATCTTCCTGTACCGGCGGATACTCCCGATGGAGTGGCTTACAGGATTTATAACATCGGTTGCGGGCATCCGGTGCAACTGATGGATTTCATCGGTGAGATGGAACAGGCGTTGGGCAGGGAAGCGCGGAAAGTGTATCTCCCATGCAGCAGGGAGACGTGTATCAGACCTATGCGGATACGTCGCGTCTGGAACAGGAAGTGGGATATAAACCAAAAATTTCGTTACATGAAGGGATCGGACGTTTTATAGAGTGGTACAAATCAGAGAAGAATCCTTTGAAATAAAGCAAACGATATGGATATAGCAGTTGTGGGAACAGGGTATGTCGGTTTGGTTTCCGGCACTTGTTTTGCCGAAATGGGGGTGAACGTAACTTGTGTGGATGTGAATGAGGAAAAAATAAATTCCTTATTGGAAGGGAACATTCCTATTTATGAACCCGGGCTGGATGAAATGGTATTTCGTAATAACAAGGAGGGACGTTTGCGTTTTACTACAGACATAACGACTTGCCTTGACAAGGTGGATATTGTGTTCAGTGCTGTTGGAACTCCTCCTGATGAAGATGGCAGTGCCGATTTGAAATATGTGTTGGAGGTGGCACGTACCGTAGGCCGGAATATGAACAAATATTTGGTATTGGTAACCAAGTCTACAGTTCCCGTAGGCACAGCTGAAAAAGTAAAGGTGGCTATCCGTGAGGAGTTGGACAAACGAGGAATTGATATTCCTTTTGATGTGGCAAGTAATCCGGAATTTCTGAAGGAAGGAGCTGCCATAAAGGATTTCATGAGTCCGGACCGTGTGGTGATAGGAGTCGATTCAGAAAGAGCAAAAAACGTGATGAGCCAGTTGTATCGTCCTTTGATGCTGAATAATTTCCGTGTTATTTTTACGGATATTCCCAGTGCGGAAATGATAAAGTATGCAGCTAACTCCATGCTTGCCACCCGTATCAGTTTCATGAATGACATCGCCAATCTGTGTGAACTGGTAGGGGCTGATGTGAATATGGTGCGCAAAGGCATAGGTGCTGACAGCCGTATCGGAAACAAGTTCCTGTATCCGGGATGCGGTTATGGAGGTTCCTGTTTCCCCAAGGATGTGAAGGCTTTGATAAAAACAGCCGAAAAGCATGGTTACGAGATGCGTGTGTTGAAAGCCGTGGAAGAGGTAAATCAAAAACAGAAAGATTTGTTGTTTCGGAAACTGTCCGGTTATTATGGAGGTGATTTGAAAGGTAGGATTGTAACTCTTTGGGGACTTGCTTTCAAGCCTGAAACGGATGATATGCGTGAAGCCACTTCACTGGTGATGATCCAGAAATTATTGGACGCAGGTTGTAAAGTCCGTGTTTACGACCCTGTAGCGATGGATGAATGTCGTCGCAGGGTAGGGGATGCGGTGGAATATGCTGTCGACATGTATGGTGCGGTGTTGGATTCAGATGCATTGTTGTTATTGACGGAATGGAAGCTGTTCCGTTTGCCTAGTTGGGGTGTGATAAAGAAAACAATGAATCATGCGGTGGTAATTGATGGGCGTAATATTTATGATGCACAGGAATTGGCTGGCTGGGGATTTGATTATTTGTATATTGGGAAATAAATCATCTTATCGAAATCATTTTTATTATGTCATTCCGCTTTGTAAATACTTTTTCCTGATAAATTTCAAGGAGGATGGTCTGGAAAGCAAGTTCCGTACCGATACAGTGGTTTCCGACCGGGACAGCGGTCGTGTGGTGAACCGGAATTTCCGTCAGATTTATCTCCAGTTTCCTTATTTTACGAAGGAACTTGACGAATGTTCTACTCTATCCGATAAACTAATGTATGCACTGAAGAATATGAATAACTGGAACAGAATGCCTGATGCGCTGAAAGAACAGGTTTTCAGCCATCTTGACCGCCTTGCCGCCAAGGCTCACCTGTCTGAGGGTGACCGTATCGCTTATGATAAGGCGGTGGACCGTTATAACGTGAGCCGTATTGTGGAAAATGATATCCGTGAACAGGCTATCGCGGAAGGAAAAGCGATAGGAGAGGCAGAAGGCCGTGCAGAAGGTCGTTTGGAAGGCCGTCTGGAGATCGCCCGTAAACTGAAAGACAGTGGCTTTTCCATAGCGGATATTGCCCGGATTGCCGAACTCTCGCCGGAAGAAATTGATAAGCTGTAACGGCGTGCACGAATTTCTTTATAAAGCAGTGCTCATTCGGAAAAAAGACTTATTCAGAATGCTACTGCAAAAAAATGATAATGAATGAGGAAGTGATATCTATAGCTTCCGGAAGTGTCTGTGATATTATAGGTGCGGAAGGAATATGTGGGAATCTGCGGTGTCAGTGACAGGGAACTGCATGATAATCTGGATGCCGAACTGCATGAGTTTGCTGAAGCGAGAGGAGTGTCATACGACAAGCTTTGTGACGATTTGAAAGCATATTATGACGGCTATCACTTTACACATCATTCTATCGGCATGTACAATCCGTTTAGTTTGCTCAATGCGTTCAAATATAAGGAATTCGGCAGTTATTGGTTCGAGACGGGTACTCCTACCTATCTGGTGAAACTGCTGAAGAAGCATCATTACGACTTGGAACGGATGGCCCACGAGGAAATGGACTCCCAGGTGCTGAACAGTATAGATTCGGAATCCACCAATCCCATTCCGGTGATCTATCAGAGCGGATACCTCACTATAAAGGGATATGATGAAGAATTTGGAATGTACCGTTTAGGTTTTCCGAACCGGGAAGTGGAAGAGGGGTTTGTACGTTTCCTGCTCCCTTTTTACGCGAACGTAAATAAGGTGGAATCTCCCTTTGAGATTCAGAAGTTTGTCCGTGAGGTGCGTTCCGGTGATTATGACTCCTTCTTCCGCCGTCTGCAAAGTTTCTTTGCGGATACTACCTACGAAGTGATCCGCGAGCAGGAACTACATTACGAGAATGTGCTTTTCATCGTATTCAAGCTTATCGGCTTTTACACCCAAGTGAAATATCATACAAGCAAAGGGCGCATCGACCTTGTCCTGCAGACTCACAAGTTTATTTATGTGATGGAATTCAAGCTGGACGGCACGGCCGAGGAGGCTTTGCAACAGATTAATGACAAGCATTACGCGCTCCCTTTTGCTTCGGACAGACGGAAGCTCTTTAAAATAGGGGTGAACTTCAGTGCTGAAACCCGCAATATCGAAAAGTGGATAGTAGAAGAATGAAAATATCGAAAGAAAATAGAGTCCGAAGAAAAGAGGTGCACACTGCTGCAATATCCGGTGAAACTTGGTACAAGATCCGCGGAATCTTGTACCAAAGTTTTTGTAATCTTGTGACGGGTGGCGGCTAGTTCCTTTGGACATTGCAAAGATAACTTCACGTCCGTGCGGCGTGATCTCTTCTGACCCCTTGGCGGATTGCAGGGAGTTTACGGGGACACGGGGACAGTGGGGACACCCCCTTTTTTCCTCACACACGTATGCGTGTACTTATAAAGGGAGAATAAGTTGGGTGATATATTCCCTTGCCGTCCACACTTACCGGTACCTCTTATTTGGTGAAACGTTTGCCCAAAGGAGGACGGTGCTTTCGGTTATCCTCCTGTCGTGCGTTTTTTTCAGAAGTTCCGGCCGGACATAATCCTGTGGGAAGGCAGGGGGAAAGATGATTTTCCCACCTAATTATATCGCGCGTGCGTGTGTGAGAAATTTGGAGTCTGTCCCTGCTGTCCCCACTGTCCCTGCTTGGGAGAGCCGGTGTGAACTGCCATCTTTAAATTCTCAATTTTTATCTTCCTCCGTATCAACGTTTCCTCGTCCTACGAGAGGAAACAAGCTCGTACCGGCTCCTTGCCGGAACGTTCCACGCCTTTGCCGGATGATTTTTCTTATTATCCGCACTGTTGCTGTGGGAATCATAGACCATTTGTACGTAGTTCATCGCCCCATGGGGGGGTTATTGCCGGTGGTGGCCGGCATCCGCTTATGTATTACCCAAACGACACTCTTCGTGATTACCAGCAGGAGATGAAGCTCCGCCTCTTTGAGGAGTGGGAGTTTCATCGGAATGTGATGGTGCAGATGCCCACCGGTACGGGAAAGACGCATCTGCTGGCCGCCATAGTGAGGGAATTCCTGCGTGGTTCCGGCAGCCGGGTATGGATTGTGGCGCACCGCCGGGAGCTGGTGGATCAGATAGAGGAAACCGTGTCCCGGCACGGGATGAGCAAAGAGGACGGAAGGGTGAGGGTGATGTCCATCCAGTGGTTGTCACGAAACCGGAAGGATATGTACGAAGAACCAGAGTTGATCGTCATCGACGAGGCGCATCACGCCCTGGCGGAAACCTACCGGATACTTTGGGAGAAATATCCGGAGGCAAGGAAACTGGGCATGACCGCCACTCCCTGCCGGCTGAACGGCAAGGGGTTCACGGACTTGTTCGACAGCCTGATCACTTCGTGGACTGTCGCGGAATTCATCGGAAAAGGGTGGTTGTCATCCTTTGACTATGTGTCCATCCGTGCGAACAGCAAAGAACAGCGGTTGATAGACTCGTTGAAGAAACGGGGTGCGGACGGGGACTACCAGGTAAAGGAGATGAACGAGGTACTGAACCGGGAGACAAGTATCAGCCGGCTGTATGAGAGCGTGGAACGATATGCCCACGGAAAGAAAGGAATTGTATATGCTGTCAGCATCGCCCATGCCCGCCGGATAGCGGCTTGTTATAGCGCACACGGGCTGGAGTCTGTTGCTATCGACAGCAGGACTCCGGCTTCGGAACGCAAGGAACTGGTAGATGATTTCAGACGGGGAAAGGTTAAAGTGCTGGTCAATGTGGATATCTTCTCCGAAGGCTTCGACTGTCCCGATGTAGAGTTCGTGCAGCTGGCACGTCCCACGCTTTCCCTGGCGAAATACCTGCAACAGGTAGGACGTGGGTTGAGGAGATCGGCAAACAAGGAGTCCTGTATGCTGATAGACAATGTGGGTCTGTACCGCATCTTCGGTCTGCCTGCCCGGAACCATGACTGGGCGGCGATGTTCGAGGGACGGATGATTGGCAACGCGCTGTCCCGGGCACGGACGGAAGGCGGATTGTACCTGCCTGCTTTGTCATTGACGGACAGTGGCGGGCAGGAGGAGGAGGTATGGGAGATTGTTATGACTCACGACCGGTTGCTGGAAGCCATCCGGAATCGGGAGGAAGCAGAAGAGGGAAAGGAATCACAAGCCGCCTTGAAATCTTATCCCGACCGGCGGAGTAGCCTGTGGGGGCTGAAGCGTGGAAACAAGATAACAGTGTCTCCCCGTTATCTGCAAGTCTTTGACATTCAGGGAAACCGTGTGGCAGTCCGTTTGAAAGATGGACAGGCAGGAGTGGTGAGTGCCTCCGGGGAGCCGGAAATGATACTCGGGTATTGTCGGAGATTGAAGTTCCTGAAAGAGGAACTGCTGGCTGTTACGGATACTGCCGGCACGGTTTCCTACATGGACATGAAAACAGGCCGCACTTACCGGGAGAAGCCGGTGGTGTTTTCCTACGGCGGTGTGGAATTGCTGAGGGTAGGGGAGACTTTCCATAGCCGTACAAAAAAGCATACGCCTCCATGAACGGGTTGCATAAAGACAGCATCTGCTTTTATGAATATTACTTGAAGATACCGGATTATCGCGTACCGAAGTCCTGCAAGCTGGTGGATTCCGTATGGTCCACGGTGTTTGATGTGTTCGCCTGCTTGTTGGCAGGGGATGACGAGGAAGTTTATTGGTGCTGCGGCCGTCTGGCCGACCGGAGCATCGTGGTGATGGACGGGGCTGGAAGGTATTACCATGTGGAAAAAGGAAAGAGGAAGCGGTACATTGCCACTAACCTTCCCAGACCCGGTGAGCAGGACTTCGACACGGCTGTAAAGAAGCTGAAAGAGGAAGCCGGACAGCGGGCGGAGGAAACGGACCGGCAGAAGAGAAGGAACGAGGAAGCGAAAAGGCGGAAGAGGCTGGAGGAGATAAGAGATGCCCTTCCGTACCGTATGGGCATGAAATGGGGCTTGAAACTGGGGGAACGTATCATCGTTCCTCCCAAATACAGAAAGATTCTTCCTCCTGTGGGCGTTTATTGTGCTTTTGAAGAGAGCGCCTGCCGGTGGGGGGTGATGGCACTGGACGGGAAAGTGATGGTGGAAGCCTGCTACCAGAAGGTAGATATAGAAAACAATGGCACGGTACACCTGACCATCATTCCCGGCAAAGTGAAAACCGTCAAACTGTAAGTGTTTCCGGAATGAAACACAAATGACGAGAATGACATAAATTAAAAATCAAGATAAATTTATGCCATTCCCGTCATTTGTGTTCTAAAAAAAAGTGAGTATCTGCCTGAGTTTGCACATACATTCAGAAAGGTTTCTATTATTACAGAATTTTTTCCATAATAAGCGCCAATTCTTTCTTTTTTCACATTTTTTTTCTGTACTTTTGCGCTCAAATTTAAAAACCATTTTTTATAACCCAATATGGCAAATGTGATTAAATTACACAAAGGCTTGAACATCAACCTGAAAGGAAAACCCGTTCAGGAGTTCTTTGACGTGAAGCAGCCGGACATCTATGCGATAGTGCCCGATGATTTTCATGGCGTGACTCCGAAAGTCGTGGTCAAGGAACAGGAATATGTGATGGCCGGGGGAACATTGTTTGTTGACAAGAACCACCCCGAAGTGAAGTTCGTATCTCCGGTAAGCGGTGTCGTTACCAGCGTGGAGAGAGGCGAGCGTCGTAAAGTCTTAAGCATCTCCATTGCAGCAGCAAAGGAGCAGGACTATGAAGAGTTTGGAAAGAAAGATGTTTCAACTCTGACAGGAGAACAGGTAAAAGCTGCTCTGCTGGAAGCCGGACTCTTTTCATTCATCATTCAGCGCCCATACATCGTGGTGCTGATCCGAATGCCCAACCAAAAGGCATCTTCGTTTCTGCATTTGACACTAACCCATTGGCTGCTGATTTCGAATTTGTTCTGAAAGGCCAGGAAAAAGATTTCCAGACAGGTCTGGACGCACTGGCAAAGATGGCAAAGACGTATCTGAATATCAGCGTAGAGCAGAAGAGTCCTGCACTGACCAACGCCAAAAATGTAACTGTAACTGCCTTCGACGGTCCTAACCCCGCCGGAAACGTAGGCGTTCAGATTAACCACATCAGTCCTATTAACAAAGGCGAAACTGTTTGGACGCTCCGTGCGGAAGAAGTGATCTTCATCGGACGCCTGTTCAATACGGGTCGCGTAGACCTTACCCGTACTATCGCCCTGACCGGTTCGGAAGTAAAGAAACCGGCGTATTGCAAGCTGAAAGTAGGAGCCCTGCTGACAGATCTTTTTGCAGGACGTGTGAACGGAGGTAAAAACTTACGCTACATTAACGGTAACGTGCTGACCGGAACTTTGGTGAAACCTAACGGATTCCTGGGCGCACACGCTACAAGCCTCACTGTGATTCCCGAAGGAGATGACCAGCACGAATTCCTAGGCTTTATCATGCCGCGTACCGATCAGTACAGTGCCAACCGCAGTTATTTCAGTTGGTTGTGCGGTAACAAGGAATATACACTGGATGCCCGTATCAAAGGTGGCGAACGCCACATGATCATGTCCGGTGAATATGACAAGGTATTCCCGATGAGCATTTTCCCCGAATATTTAATTAAAGCTATCATTGCCGGCGATATTGACCGCATGGAAGCACTTGGTATTTACGAAGTGGCTCCCGAAGACTTCGCTGTATGCGAATTTGTTGACTCTTCCAAATTGGAATTGCAACGCATCGTACGTCAAGGTCTGGACATGCTTCGCAAGGAAATGTGCTAAATAATTAAAAACTAAGAATTAAAAGTTAATGAAAGCGTTAAGAAATTATCTCGACAAGATAAAGCCAAACTTTGAAGAGGGCGGCAAACTCCACGCGTTTCGTTCGGTGTTCGACGGTTTCGAAACATTCTTGTTCGTACCCAACAGCACTTCGAAAACAGGAGTTCACATTCATGATGCGATTGACAGCAAGCGTATCATGTCAATGGTGGTTATTGCGTTGATACCGGCCCTGTTGTTCGGTATGTACAACGTAGGTTACCAGCACTTCTTGCAGTAGGCCAGGAGGCAGGTTTCTTTGAAAAGTTTATTTATGGTTTCCTGGCAGTTCTGCCTAAGATTATCGTATCATACGTAGTAGGTCTGGGAATCGAATTTGTGGTGGCACAATGGAAGAACGAAGAAATTCAAGAAGGCTTCCTGGTATCCGGTCTGTTGATCCCGATGATCGTTCCTGTGGAATGTCCGTTGTGGATTCTGGCTGTTGCTACTGCGTTCTCCGTTATCTTCGCTAAGGAAGTATTCGGTGGTACAGGTATGAATATCTTCAACCCTGCTTTGATTACCCGTGCTTTCTTGTTCTTCGCCTATCCTACCAAGATGTCCGGTGATGCCGTTTGGGTAAGCACTGACAGCATTTTCGGCATTGGCGGCGGACAGGTAGTGGACGGTTTTACCGGTGCTACGATGTTGGGACAGGCTGCTACAGCCGCTCCGGGTGCAAGCGAACTGATTAATGTGAACGGTACTCCCGCTACCATGTGGGATATGGTTGTAGGTTTGATTCCGGGTTCTATCGGTGAAACCAGCGTTATCGCTATCGCACTGGGCGCTATCATCCTGCTGTGGACAGGTGTGGCAAGTTGGAAGACGATGTTCTCAGTCTTTGCCGGTGGTATCGTGATGGGATTGATCTTCAATGTGTTCGGTTCTACAGATAACATGATGGCTCAGTTGCTTGGTACGAACACATCGTATTGGGCGGTTTCTGCTTCGGTGCTGTGTTCATGGCTACCGACCCTGTAACTTCCGCACGTACGGAAAAAGGTAAGTTCATCTACGGTTTCCTGATCGGTGTGATGGCCATTGTAATCCGTGTGTTGAATCCGGGTTATCCTGAAGGTATGATGCTTGCCATCCTGCTGATGAACATCTTGCTCCGCTGATTGACTACTGTATCGTACAGAAGAACATCACAGCCCGCGAAAACAGATTAAAATCAACTAACAACTAAAATATCGGACATTATGAATACCAATAGTAATAGTTATACTATCATCTATGCTTCGATAATGGTTGTTGTCGTAGCATTCCTGCTGGCATTCGTTTCTTCTTCTTTGAAAGAAACACAGTATAAGAACGTGGAAATGGACACCAAGAAACAAATTCTGGCTGCTCTGAACGTTTATGATGTAAAGGATGTCGATGCAGAATTTACAAAATATGAGATTAAGGACATGCTGGTTCAGCCGGACGGAACATTGGCTCCTAACGACGGAGCGTTCCAGACTTCTTATAAGGGTGAAATAGCAAACAACCGTCTGCACGTTTTCGAATGTAATGTAGATGGTCAGACCAAATACATCCTTCCTGTTTACGGTGCCGGACTTTGGGGTCCTGTATGGGGATACATTGCATTAGACCAAGATAAAGACACCGTATATGGCGTTTATTTCTCACACGCCGGTGAGACTCCGGGTCTGGGTGCGGAAATCACGACAGTTAAGTTTCAAGACCAATTCCTTGGCAAACATGTGTTGGAAAACGGTATTGTAGCTTTAGGCGTTGAGAAACATGGCAAGGTGGCAAAACCTGACTATCAGGTAGACGGTATCTCAGGAGGTACTATCACTTCTAAGGGTGTAGATGCGATGATTAAGGATTGCCTGAGCATGTACAATTCATTTTTAACTAATAAATAAGAGGAGGGTAAATAGAATATGAGCGCATTATTTTCTAAAAAGAATAGAGAAGTTCTTTTAACCCCGCTGGGTTTGAATAACCCTGTCACCGTACAGGTGCTCGGTATCTGTTCTGCACTGGCTGTAACGGCTCAGTTGGAACCGGCTATCGTAATGGGGCTTTCTGTAACCATTATTACAGCCTTCTCAAACTTCGTTATCTCCTTGTTGCGTAACACCATTCCCAACCGTATCCGTATCATCGTTCAGTTGGTGGTTGTTGCTGCATTGGTGACTATCGTTAGTGAAATTTTGAAAGCATTCGCATACGATGTAAGCGTACAGCTTTCTGTATATGTAGGTTTGATTATTACAAACTGTATCCTGATGGGACGTCTGGAAGCGTTTGCTATGATGAACGGTCCTTGGGAATCATTCCTGGATGGTATCGGTAACGGATTGGGTTATGCCAAAATCCTGATTATCGTGGCATTCTTCCGTGAACTGCTGGGTGCAGGTACACTGTTCGGCTTCCAAGTTATCCCGCAGGCTGTTTATGACTTGGGCTACTTGAACAACGGCTTGATGTTGATGCCTCCTATGGCGTTGATTATCTGCGCTTGTATCATCTGGTACCAACGTGCAAAACACAAAGAATTGCAGGAAAGTAATAATTAATCCCCGTTATAAAACGAAAAGAATATGGAATATTTAAGTTTGTTTGTAAAGTCCATCTTTGTGGACAATATGATTTTCGCATACTTCCTGGGGATGTGTTCTTACCTGGCAGTATCGAAGAACGTAAAGACAGCCGTAGGTCTGGGTGCAGCCGTTACTTTCGTGTTGATTGTAACTTTGCCGGTGAACTATATGCTGGAAAATTACGTACTGGCACCTAATGCGCTGGTAGAAGGAGTAGACCTCAGTTTCTTGAGCTTTATCCTGTTTATTGCCGTTATCGCCGGTATCGTTCAGTTGGTGGAAATGGCGGTTGAACGTTTCAGCCCGTCACTCTATGCTTCATTGGGTATCTTCCTTCCGCTGATTGCTGTAAACTGTGCTATCATGGGTGCTTCACTGTTTATGCAGCAACGTCATTTCATCAACATTGGCGAGGCAACAACTTACGCTTTGGGCTCAGGTATCGGTTGGGCACTGGCTATTATCGGTCTGGCTGCTATCCGTGAAAAAATGGCTTACTCTGATGTTCCCGCTCCTTTGAAAGGTCTGGTATCACTTTCATCACTGTAGGTTTGATGGCAATGGCATTTATGTGTTTCTCAGGTTTGAAAATCTAAAAGGAAAGGAATAAGACAATGGATATGAATTTAATATTAGCTAGTATTGGAGTATTCCTTGGAATTATCCTTCTGCTCGTTGTTATTTTGCTGGTAGCTAAGCAGTATCTTACTCCGAGCGGCAAAGTAAAGATAACTATCAATGGAGAGAAAGAACTGGAAGTAGAACAAGGTTCAACTTTGCTGAACACCCTGTCTGTTAATGGTATATACCTGTCATCGGCTTGTGGTGGTAAAGGTTCTTGCGGTCAATGTAAATGCCAGGTTGTAGAAGGCGGTGGTGAGATTCTTCCTTCTGAAAAAGGACATTTCAGCCGTAAACAACAACAGGATCATTGGCGTCTGGGTTGCCAGGTGAAAGTAAAAGGAGACCTGGGCATCAAGATTGATGAATCTGTAATGGGTGTTAAGGAATGGGAATGCGAAGTAATCAGCAACAAGAACGTTGCCACTTTCATCAAAGAGTTTATTGTGGCTTTGCCGAAAGGTGAACACATGGACTTTGTTCCGGGTTCATACGCCCAGATTAAGATTCCTAAATTTGAAATGGACTACAACAAGGATATTGACAAAGACCTTATCGGTCCGGAGTATCTGCCCGCATGGGAAAAATTCGGCCTGTTCGGCTTGAAATGCAAGAATACGGAAGAAACAATCCGTGCTTACTCTATGGCCAACTATCCTGCCGAGGGCGACCGTATCATGCTGACAGTACGTATCGCTACTCCTCCGTTCAAACCGAAAGATCAGGTCCCGGCTTTATGGATGTGAATCCGGGTATCGCTTCATCTTACATTTTCACGCTGAAACCGGGTGACAAGGTAACGATGAGTGGTCCTTACGGAGACTTCCACCCGATCTTCGATTCTAAGAAGGAAATGATTTGGGTAGGTGGTGGTGCCGGTATGGCTCCATTGCGTGCGCAGATTATGCACATGACCAAGACACTGCACACTACCGACCGTGAACTTCACTATTTCTATGGTGCGCGTGCATTGAATGAAGTATTCTATCTGCAAGATTTCCAGCAATTGGAAAAAGACTTCCCGAACTTCCACTTCCATCTGGCTTTGGACCGTCCGGATCCCGCAGCCGATGCAGCAGGCGTGAAGTATACCGCAGGTTTCGTTCACAATGTGATGTATGAAACTTATCTGAAGGATCACGAAGCTCCCGAAGATATTGAATACTACATGTGTGGTCCCGGTCCGATGTCTAATGCAGTCGTTAAGATGCTGGATAGTCTGGGTGTTGAACCTTCTTCTATCATGTACGATAACTTCGGAGGATAATATCAGGATCTCCTTTTATTAATAATGAAAATAAGCCCGGTAAAAGTGAACTTTTATCGGGCTTTTTCTTTACTTTTGTATAAAACGAAAATAAATATGATAGAGAACATACTAGCCAATTTGAAAATTGAGCGACTGAACCCGATGCAAGAGGCGTCCATTGATGCTTGGAAAAAGGGAAAAGACTTAATATTATTGTCTCCTACGGGATCCGGCAAGACGTTAGCTTATCTGTTGCCTTTGGTGCAGAGTTTGAAGCCTGGTATAACAGGCGTACAGGCTATAGTGCTGGTTCCTTCCCGGGAGCTGGCTTTACAAATAGATCAGGTATTCAAATCCATGAATACGCCATTCAAGGCTGTAAGTTGCTATGGCGGACGACCTACCATGGAAGAGCACCGTACCATCAAAGGGGTGCAGCCATCAGTTATCATCGGTACACCGGGCCGTATGAATGACCATCTTTCCAAACAGAATTTTGATGCAGACACGGTTTCCATTTTGATAATAGATGAATTTGATAAATGTCTGGAATTCGGTTTTCAGGAAGAGATGGCGACTGTCATAGGACAGTTACCCGGTCTGCAACGCCGTTTTCTGTTGTCGGCCACCGATGCGGAAGAGATTCCGCAGTTTACGGGGCTGAACAAGACCATTAAATTGAATTTTTTAAATCCGGAAGAGCAGCTTACCCAGCGACTGCATTTATATAAGGTACTATCTCCGGAAAAAGACAAACTTGAAACCTTGTATAAACTACTTTGTACCTTGGGAAGCCAATCGACATTGGTTTTCTGTAATCACCGTGAAAGTGTGGAAAGGGTAGGAAAGTATCTTCAATCCAAGAAGTTTCAATGTGGCATTTTTCATGGCGGCATGGAACAGGATGACCGTGAACGCTCCCTATATAAATTCCGCAATGGAAGTTGCCATGTGCTTATTTCTACCGATCTGGCCGCTCGCGGACTGGATATCCCCGAAATAGAGAACGTGGTACATTATCATCTACCTGCCAATGAGGACGGTTATATCCATCGTAACGGACGTACCGCCCGTTGGGAAGCCGAAGGAAATTCATACGTTATTCTTCATGCTGAAGAAACACTGCCCGGATATATAGCCGATGAGCCGGAAGAATTCATATTGCCCCAAGTGCCTCCCAAGCCGTCCTTGCCCGAATACGTAACATTATATATAGGGAAAGGCAAAAAAGATAAAATCAATAAGATAGATATTGTGGGCTTTCTCTTTAAAAAAGGTAACTTGAATAAAGACGAAATAGGACGGATTGATGTAAAGGACCACTATTCTTTTGCAGCCGTATCTCGCAAAAGAATAAAACAAACTTTGAATTTAATACGAAACGAGAAGATAAAGGGCATAAAAACACTTATTGAAGAAGCCAAATAATGACAATTTGTCAACTCTCGAAATGAAATGATTAAAGAATAATTCAAAAAGATATTTTTTTTATGCTTTAGATCATTGTTTACTAGGGATGTAGTTACAAAATGAAAGCATAAAAATTCAGATTTAACTAATTTGAAAGAAAATTATGCGGAAATTCGTAAATTTATTAGCGTTTTTTTTGGAAAACTGAAAATAATGTGTAATTTCGCCCAATGTAAGATATAAACAAATTGTATAACCAAAACAAACTTCAAATGAAAAAGCATAATTTCAATGCGGGACCATCTATCTTGCCTCGCGAGGTAATTGAGAAAACAGCACAAGCCGTTCTTGATTTTAATGGTTCTGGTCTTTCCATCATGGAAATCAGTCACCGTGCTAAAGATTTTCAGCCTGTAGTAGACGAAGCTGTTGCTTTGTTTAAGGAACTGTTGAACATCCCGGAAGGGTACTCGGTACTATTCTTGGGAGGTGGAGCCAGCTTGGAATTCTGTATGATACCTTTCAATTTCCTCGAAAAAAAAGCTGCTTACCTGAATACAGGCGTATGGGCTAAGAAAGCGATGAAAGAAGCCAAGGCTTTCGGTGAGGTAGTAGAAGTAGCATCTTCCGCTGAAGCGACCTATACCTATATTCCCAAAGATTATACGGTTCCCGCTGATGCAGATTATTTCCACGTCACAACTAATAACACAATCTATGGAACAGAACTTCATGAAGACCTGGATTCTCCGGTTCCTATGATTGCTGATATGTCATCTGATATTTTCTCTCGTCCTATTGACGTTTCTAGATATATTTGTATCTATGGCGGTGCGCAGAAGAATTTGGCTCCAGCCGGTGTTACTTTCGTTATTGTAAAGAACGATGCTGTGGGCAAGGTATCACGCTATATCCCTACTATGCTGAATTATCAGACTCACATTGACGGCGGCTCTATGTTCAACACACCTCCTGTACTTCCTATTTATGCCGCTTTGCAGACTTTACGCTGGATAAAAGCTAACGGTGGTGTAGCAGAAATGCAGAAACGTGCTAAAGAGAAAGCAGACATGTTGTATGCTGAAATAGACCGTAACAAAATGTTCCGTGGCACAGTAACGGATAAAGCCGACCGTTCTTATATGAACATTTGCTTTGTGATGAATGACGAATACAAAGAGCTGGAAGCCGATTTCATGAAATTTGCCACAGAAAGAGGTATGGTGGGTATTAAGGGACACCGTTCTGTAGGTGGTTTCCGTGCATCTTGCTACAACGCCATGCCGAAGGAAAGCGTTCAGGCTTTGATTGACTGCATGCAGGAATTTGAGAAACTTCATTAATAATTATGTTCACCACAGATTATACGAATTACACAGATAGGAACAATAAATGGAATCTGTGATAATCCGTGCTAATCTGTGGTGAATTCTTTTTAATACAATAAGACCATGAAAGTATTAGTAGCAACAGACAAGCCGTTTGCAAAAGTTGCAGTAGACGGTATCCGTAAAGAAATAGAAGCAGCAGGTTATGAACTTGTATTGCTGGAAAAATATGGTGAAAAAGCCAAATTACTGGAAGCTGTAAAGGACGTTAACGCCATCATTATCCGAAGTGATATTATTGATGCCGAAGTATTGGATGCGGCAAAAGAACTGAAAATCGTAGTACGTGCAGGAGCAGGTTATGATAACGTGGATTTGGCGGCTGCTACGGCACACAATGTATGTGTTATGAATACTCCGGGACAGAATTCCAATGCAGTAGCCGAACTGGCTTTTGGCATGATGGTGATGGCTGTCCGCAATTTCTATAACGGGACTTCGGGTACTGAACTGATGGGCAAGAAGTTAGGTATCCATGCATACGGTAATGTAGGTCGCAATGTGGCTCGTATTGCTAAAGGTTTTGGCATGGATATTTATGCTTTTGACGCTTTCTGCCCGAAAGAAGTAATTGAAAAAGATGGTGTGAAAGCTGTTTCTTCTGCTGAGGAACTGTATGCTGCTTGTAATGTAGTGTCCCTGCATATTCCTGCTACGGCTGAAACTAAAAATTCCATCAACTACGAATTGGTTAACAAGATGCCTAAAGGAGGAGTATTGGTAAATACTGCCCGTAAGGAAGTGATCAATGAAGCGGAATTAATCAAACTGATGGAAGAACGCACCGACTTAAAGTATGTTACTGATATCATGCCGGTTGCCCATGCTGAGTTCTCAGAAAAATTTGCCGGCCGCTATTTCTCTACACCGAAAAAGATGGGAGCCCAGACGGCTGAAGCAAATATCAACGCAGGTATTGCTGCCGCCAGACAAATTGTAGGCTTCCTGAAAGATGGTTGTGAAAAGTTCAGAGTAAATAAGTAATCCAATAACCGCAGGGGCGGATTGAATCCGACCGAATGCATATAGCTTATGTTTTCGGGCGAATGCAATTCGCCCCTGCAAGTAAAATCTAATACCTTTATTTTTATGGCAATAATAAAACCCTTCAAAGGCATCCGCCCTCCGAAAGAATTGGTAGAACAAGTAGCTTCACGCCCATACGACGTACTGAATTCTGAAGAAGCACGTGAGGAAGCGAAAGGTAATGAAAAGTCACTTTATCATATTATTAAACCGGAAATTGATTTCCCTGCCGGAACAGACGAACACGATCCTAAAGTATATGAGAAGGCTGCCGAAAATTTCCAGATGTTTCAGGACAAGGGCTGGTTGGTGCAAGACGGAAAAGAAAATTATTATGTATATGCACAAACCATGAATGGCAAAACCCAATATGGGTTGGTGGTAGGAGCGTATGTTCCCGATTATATGAACGGGGTCATCAAAAACATGAACTGACCCGTCGTGATAAGGAGGAAGACCGCATGAAACATGTCCGCGTAAATAATGCCAATATAGAACCGGTATTCTTTGCTTACCCGGATAATGTGGAATTAGATGCTATCGTTAAGAATATACTTCACAACAGCCGGAATATGATTTTATCGCTCCGGGTGACGGTTTCGGACATTCATTCTGGGTGATCGACAAAGAAGAAGATATAACAGCTATCACAAAAGCTTTCAAAGCTATGCCGGCTCTTTATATTGCCGATGGCCATCATCGCTCGGCTGCTGCCGCCTTGGTAGGTGCCGAAAAAGCGCAGCAAAATGCAAACCATCAGGGAAATGAGGAATACAATTACTTTATGGCTGTATGTTTCCCGGCCAACCAGCTGACTATTATTGATTACAATCGTGTTGTAAAAGACTTGAACGGGCTGTCTCCGGAACAATTCCTGACCGCTGTCAGCAAGAATTTTGTAGTAGAAGAGAAAGGCATTAAGGTTTATAAACCGCAGGCTCTTCACAATTTCTCTCTCTATCTGGACGGTAAATGGTACAGCTTGACAGCAAAACCGGGCACATACGATGACAATGATCCTATCGGAGTATTAGACGTGACTATTTCTTCCAACTTGATATTGGATGAAATATTGGGAATCAAGGATCTTCGTTCCGACAAACGGATTGACTTTGTAGGTGGTATCCGTGGCTTGGAGGAATTAAAGAAGCGTGTGGACAGCGGTGAAATGAAAGTGGCTTTGGCCCTTTATCCTGTTTCTATGAAACAATTAATGGATATTGCCGATACCGGTAATATTATGCCGCCCAAAACAACTTGGTTTGAACCGAACTTCGTTCGGGATTGGTTATTCATAAACTGAGCTGATCAATATAGAACACGGACAGAAAAACAAACCTGCATTTTCCCTCTCTGTCCGTGTCCGTTCATTTCATATAATTTTTTCAGCAGCTACAGGTGATATAAATTCTTTTATATTTGTTGATTAGGTATAATCTAAATAAATAGATGTTAGATTGAAAGAATAAAGCACTTTTCCTTTGTTTATTGCTAACAAATATCTAATTTCGCGCCGATTTTAAAGCGTGTAATAAAAACGATGATTAACAACAAGACTAAAGGATTTCTCCTTGGGGCAATCGCAGCAGCCAGCTACGGCATGAACCCACTGTTCACCCTTCCTCTTTATAGTGCAGGAATGAGCGTAGACTCGGTATTATTTTATCGCTATGCACTGGCTATAGTTGTACTAGGTATCATGATGAAGATGCAGAAACAATCTTTTGCCATTAAGAAAGCGGATGTGCTGCCACTTTGCATCATGGGGTTGCTGTTCTCATTCTCTTCCCTGTTTCTCTTTATTGAGTTATAACTACATGGATGCCGGTATCGCATCCACCATATTGTTTGTCTACCCGGTACTGGTAGCTATTATTATGGCTGTAGTATTTAAGGAAAAAGTATCGCCGGTCACTATGTTTTCCATAGCGCTGGCCTTTGTGGGAATTTCCTTGCTTTGTAAAAGTCCGGGAGGACAGACACTCAGCTTGGTCGGGATTACTTTTGTCTTTTTATCATCCTTAGCTTATGCTATCTATATAGTTGGCGTAAACCGTTCTTCCCTGAAGGATATGCCTATAGCCAAGCTTACTTTCTATGTCCTGCTTTTCGGTCTGTCTGTTTATGTGGTGCGATTGAAGTTCTGTACGGGATTGCAGCTTATCCCTACACCCTTGTTATGGGTAAACGCAATTTCACTGGCTGTTTTTCCTACTGTTATTTCGTTGGTGACTATGACAAAGGCCATACACTACATTGGCTCCACACCCACTGCTATTCTAGGTGCTTTGGAGCCTGTTACAGCTTTATTCTTCGGAGTACTGATTTTTGGAGAGCAGCTGACACCGCGCATTATTCTGGGCATTTTGATGGTGATTACTGCCGTAACTCTAATTATAGGAGGAAAAACATTGCTGAAAAAAAGCAAGATTCGGTTAAGGCATACTGGCAAATAAGATCGGATTTTGTATCTTTGCCCTTGTAATTATAAATTTTCCACTATGAAAAAACAACTGATGCAATGGGCAGGAGTGGGAATGTGGATGGTATTTGGTCTGTCCGCATGTTCTCCTACAAAAACAGAAATCGGAAACCTGAATGTCATTCCGCAGCCCCAAGAAGTAAGTCAAGACATTCAAGCCCACCCTTTTGTTATTAATCCGCAAACCGGTATTGTCTATCCGGAAGGCAATGAAAAGTTGCAACGGACGGCAGAATTTTTAGCTTCTTATATTAAAGAGGCTACGGGAATTACCGTCCGGACAACAACTGAAGCCGTAAAGAAGAATTCCATAATCTTGGCGGTTGACAGTTCCATTACCAACAAAGAGGGGTATCAACTGGAGGTAACTTCTGAAAACATTCATTTGAATGGAGGAAGTGAGTCTGGGGTCTTTTATGGAATACAAACGCTCTATAAGGCTTTGCCATTGACCAAAAACAAACAGGTATCCGCTGCCATCCCGGTGGGAACTGTTAATGACTATCCTCGTTTCGGTTATCGCGGTTTTATGGTAGACGTGGGCCGCCATTATTTCCCGGTTTCTTATCTGAAACAAATCATTGATATGCTGGCATTGCACAATATCAATTATTTTCATTGGCATCTGACTGAAGACCAAGGTTGGAGAATTGAAATCAAGAAATATCCCAAACTTACGGAAATAGGTTCGATACGTCCACGTACGTTGATTGACCGTGAAACCCAGACCTATGATGAAACTCCTCATAGCGGTTTTTATACACAGGAAGAAGCAAAAGAGATTGTCAAGTATGCCGCTGACCGTTTTATTACTGTAATTCCCGAAGTTGACCTTCCGGGACATATGATGGGAGCTTTGGTTTCCTATCCGGAATTAGGTTGTACGGGAGGTCCATACGAGATTCCTTGTAAATGGGGGGTATTCCCTGATGTGCTTTGTGGAGGAAACGACCGGGCTTTACAGTTTGCTAAAGATGTATTGAATGAAATTATGGACATCTTTCCATCTCCTTATATCCATATTGGTGGGGATGAATGTCCGAAAGTACGTTGGGAAAAATGCCCTGCATGTCAAGCTAAAATTCGGGAACTGGGTTTGAAAGATACACCAAAACACAGCAAGGAGAATCAATTACAGACCTATTTCATGTCCGAGGTAGGCAAAGTTATTAATGACAGAGGGCGTAAAATGCTGGGCTGGGATGAGATGTTGGAGGGAGGATTGGCTCCAGGTGCCACAGTGATGTCATGGACTGGTGTCAAAGGTGGTATCGAAGCCGCACGGCTGCACCATGATGCAATTATGACTCCTATTCAGTTTCTTTATTTCAGCAATCCTACTTACAATCGGATAAAAGGGACTAAAAGCCTTGAACGTGTCTATACATTTGAACCTGTTTCTAATGAATTGGCAGAGGATGAACGAAAATATATCATCGGTACTCAAGGATGTATCTGGACAGAATGGACGCGTGACAGTTTGAAGATGGAATGGCAAATTCTTCCTCGTATGGCTGCCTTGTCCGAGATTCAATGGACGGAACCGTTACATAAAAATTTCGACAGTTTTTTGAAACGTTTACCAGCTCTGCTGGCTATTTACCGGGATAGAGGTTATGATTTTCGTCAGGATATTTATGATGTGAACATTGATATCGTTCCGGCTCCCGATGAAGGAAAAGCCAAGATTGCTTTTCAGACTTTTGATGATGCGGAAATACATTATACATTGGATGGCAGCGTTCCCGATGTGCAATCCCCATTGTATACCGACACTATACAAGTGGATAAAGATGTTATCATACAAGCCATTGCAGTTCGTCCGCAGGGTACTAGTCAGATAAGTAAGGAGGAAATACATTTTAATGCAGCCACAATGAGACCGGTTACCTTGAATACCATTCCTCATAAATCATATACTTTTAAAGGAGGAAGTACCTTGATAGACGGATTATATGGGGATATGAATTATCGCTCAGGACGTTGGATTGGTTTCTACGGGACAGATATGAATGTGACCCTTGATTTACTTGAGCCTAAGGAAGTATCTTCAGTTTTTGTAAACACAATGTTGAACACAGGCGATGCTATCTTTGGTGCAACAGGTCTGAAGGTGGAAGTTTCTGAGGACGGGAAAAATTTCCGCAGGGTAGCCTCCGAAAATTTTCCCGTTGTGGAAAAAGGAACTAAAATGCAAAGCCGCAAAGACTCTGTTTCCTTTGATAAAGTAAAAGCCCGCTATATTAAAATCATAGCAGAAGTTACTCCGAAACTTCCCGCATGGCATTCCATGCCTGGCGAAAAAGCTTTTCTGTTTGTTGACGAAATAGGAGTGGAGTAAATTCGCCTTCGGAGCAATAGCTTTCTAAAGAACAAATACTAAACAAGAAACGGACATTCTGACAAAACAGATGTCCGTTTCCTTATCAATAACCCTTTCATGTATTTTCAAACTAGAAAGCTGTTCAAGAAAAAAATGGCGATAGAGTGAATCTCTATCGCATCATGTGACATGGAATGTCTAATTCCTTATGCTTTAGGAAGTGCTTCTTTTACAACCATAGTACGGTTTACATATTCTGCACCGTTCAATTGCTTGATAGCTTCTTTAGCTTCGCCATCATTAGGCATTTCTACAAAAGCAAAACCTTTAGAACGACGTGTTTCACGATCAGTAATAAGTTTTACTGAAGCTACTGTTCCATACTCTTCCATTACACCTCTCAAATCACCTTCCCTAACATTATAGTTAAGGTTTCCAATATACAAATTCATAAAATAAAAATTGATAAATAAATAATTAAGTAAACTTTGAATTTAAAAATTTAGTTAGAAGAATAGAAACGGTTCAAGTGTGAGATGAATTGAGTCAATCGAAAAAACTATCTTTTTATATTCCGTTGTCAAAGGAACGATAAATAATTGGATTATCCACTATATTTCTCTTTTTATTTTGATATTTTTTTAACCGGTGACTCTTTTTATACTTTTTAGGCTTAAAGCAAGAGCCTTATATCATTCATATTCACTAATTTTGTATTAATAGCTAACTTATAACTAAGATTTATATGATATTGAATGAAAGAGAAAGCCGCCATGAACATGTTCTGCATGTGGCCCGACAAATGATGACAGCAGCGCGTACTGCTCCCAAAGGAAAAGGTGTTGATATTATTGAAATAGCCATGGTGACGGATGGTAATATCAATATTTTATCGGAAATGATGGTGAAAATGGTTGCGGAGCATGGAATGAAATTCTTCCTGCGCGATGCGGAAAATATTCTGAATGCAGAATGTGTCCTGTTAATAGGTACACACGAACAGGCGCAAGGATTGAATTGTGGTCATTGTGGATATGCCACTTGTGTGTCTCGCAAAGAAGGAGTGCCATGTGCTATCAATAGTGTTGATGTGGGCATTGCTATCGGATCAGCTTGTGCCACAGCAGCAGACAACAGGGTGGACACACGGGTCATGTTCTCGGCCGGATTAGCAGCACAGCGTCTGAACTGGCTGGAAGGATGCACCCAGGTTTATGCCATCCCTGTCAGCGCATCCTCTAAAAATCCTTTCTTTGACCGGAAACCTAAAGAATAAATTTCTCTACTACCGCGGCTACACCATCTTCTTCATTAGAAAGGGTGATGTAGTCGGCGTTTTGACGGACTATTTCTTGAGCATTGGCCATTGCTACCCCCAATCCGGCATATTGTATCATAGAAAGATCGTTAAAACCATCACCAACGGCAATCATTTCTTCTTTTGTCATACCGATTTCTTTTAGCAATACGGCCAGTGATTGTGCTTTATCAATACCTTTAGGAACCAATTCCAAAAAATAAGGTTCGGAACGGAATACCCCCATACGATCTTTCAAATGTTCGTACATTTCTTTTTCAAGCACTGCAAGCCGCGTAGGTTCACCTACAATCAGACATTTGGCAATAGGAAATTTTATTGCCTCCAGAAAATGATCCACTTTCTTGGGAGTCATCACATTCAGAATAGCTTCTTTCAATACATATTCATCTTCCGGATATTCAGTCAATACATATTTTCCATCGTAAGTGACGATAGCAAAATGGTTGTCGGTGGCACATTTATACAGGTAAGGTAATATATCCGGATCGAGCACATTCTCGTACATCATCTCACCGGTTTTCCAGTCTATGATCTCACCTCCGTTATACGAAAGTATATAACCTTCGTATTTCTGCAGCTCTAAGATCTCAGCCAGTGGAGCCACACCGTATGTGGGACGTCCCGATGCCAAAACAATTTTTACTCCGCGCTTTTGCGCTTCGATAAGTGTACGACGTGTGTGTTCCGTTACCTCTTTCTTTTTATTGGTCAACGTTCCGTCTAGGTCTAAAACTAATAATTTATACTTCATATACTATTTAATGGAGTGCTTTTGCCAAATTCGCTGCAAATATAACGATTAAATTCATGGCTTTTTGCTACATTTGCTCAAAATAAACAAGAATCATGACAGAAATTTTATTAACCGTAATTATTATCCTGCTGATAATTAATATTGTAATCGCACTTACTAAAACAATCGTCTGCAAACCGAACGTCTGGAAGGATTGCTACGCGAAGAAATGAAAGAAAACCGGGACGAACTGGGAAAAAATATTCGCGAACTTCGTAACGAACTGAATCAAACCTTGAATTATTCTATCCGTAATATGCAGGATACTTTGCATAAAAACCTGCTGACCAGTAATGAAATGCAACGGGAAAAATTTGAAGCAATGGGCAAGCAACAGGAAGCTTTGGTGAAAAGTACGGAAAAACGATTGGATGACATGCGGCAAATGGTAGAAGAAAAATTACAGAAAACATTGAATGAACGTATAGGACAATCCTTTGAGATAGTACGTTCGCAGCTGGAGAATGTACAAAAAGGATTGGGAGAGATGAAGGGTCTGGCACAGGATGTAGGAGGATTGAAAAAAGTTTTAAGTAATGTGAAGACACGGGGTACATTCGGAGAAGTACAATTAGGTGCCTTATTGGATCAGATGCTGAGTCCGGAACAATATGAGGCGAATGTCAAAACCAAGAAAAATGCAACGGAATTTGTGGAGTTCGCCATTAAACTTCCGGGAAAGGAAAATAATAATGATACTGTATATTTACCTGTGGATGCCAAATTTCCCAAAGATGTATATGAACAATATCAGGATGCATACGAAGCCGGAGATGCCGCATTGATTGAAACTTCATCCCGTCAACTGGAAATCACAATTAAAAAAATGGCAAAGGATATTCACGATAAATATGTAGACCCACCTTTTACAACAGATTTTGCCATTATGTTTCTGCCATTCGAAAACATCTATGCAGAAGTGATCCGCCGGACCGCGTTGGTGGAAATGTTGCAGAAAGACTGGAAGATAGTGGTTACAGGTCCTACCACCCTGGGAGCTATCCTGAATAGTTTGCAAATGGGATTCCGTACGCTGGCCATTCAAAAACGAACAAGCGAAGTATGGAATGTGTTAGGGGCAGTAAAGACCGAATTCGGAAAGTTTGGAGGATTGCTGGAAAAGGTACAGAAAAATCTACAGAATGCAGGAGACCAGTTAGAGGAAGTTATGGGGAAACGTACTCGTGCCATAGAACGTAAATTACGCCAGGTAGAAGCCCTTCCGGCAGAAGACAGCCAACGAATGTTGAGTTTGCCCGAACTGACTGATGATGAAGACGATGAATAAAAGGAGGATTTCAATATGAGCATGACGTGGGATTTTATTTTGAGATTGTTTGTGGCAGGCGCTTTGGGTACTGTTATTGGTCTGGATAGGGAATATCGTGCTAAAGAAGCCGGTTACCGTACCCATTTTCTAGTATCACTGGGAAGTGCTCTCATTATGATTGTATCACAATATGGTTTTATGGAAGTAGTGAAGATGGAGGGGATAGACTTGGACCCGAGTCGTGTGGCCGCACAGGTTGTCAGTGGTATCGGTTTTATTGGAGCGGGTACTATTATTTTTCAAAAACAAATCGTGCGCGGACTTACTACCGCTGCCGGAATTTGGGCTACTTCGGGCATCGGTCTGGCCATTGGAGCCGGTATGTACTGGCTGGGAATCTCAGCAACAATCCTTACGCTGATTGGTCTTGAGGCACTTAGCTATCTTTTTAAAAGTATAGGTATGAAAAGTTCCATGGTAGAGTTCTCTACAGACAATAAAGAAACACTGAACCGTATGGCCAAGAAATTCAATTCCAAGGAATACAATATTGTTTCCTATCAATTGGACGAAAAGAGGTTGGGAGAAGTAACAACCTATTATGTTACAATGGTTATAAAATCTAAGAAATACAATGATGAAGGTATGTTACTGACATTATTACAAGATTTTAGCGATATTACCGTTCACAGGTTGGAGTAAGCTTTTCCGGCTTGGTTCAAAAGCAGCGGGGGAGAGCTCTTATTGAAAGATTCTCTCCCCTGTGCTGTGATCATGCTTTTAATCGCATAACAAACATACTTCCTTCTCCCAGCTTACTGTCTACTGTAAGAGTACCATTATGGGCCTCGACAAAATCTCGGGAAATAGACAGGCCTAAACCGCTTCCTTGTACTTTAGTTCCGGGAACCCGGAAATAATGGTCAAAGATGCTTTTATGATAACGTGGATCAATCCCTTTCCCGAAATCCCGTACAAACATCTCAATGAATCCATCATCTGTTTGACGTGCCCCTATTACCACACGACCGTTTTCCGGTGAATACCGGATGGCATTGGAAAGAAGGTTGGTTAGAACCCAAGCTATCTTCTCACTGTCGACAAACAGTTTACCTATTTTGTCTTCAGGGTATTCCACTTCTATTTGAATATTAAATTTTTCAGCTTGTACACGATTAGCCTTTATTGCATATTCTATCAACTCTATAGGTTTGGTTATCTTAGGCTTCAACTGTAGTTTTCCTGATTCTACCTGGTCATATTCAGCAACTCGCCGGTGATATTAAGCAGCCGTTCGCTATTTTCTTTGATACTGTTTGCCAAATCTTCCTGTTCTTCATTTAAAGCTCCGATACGCTGGTCTTCTAATAATTGCAGACTCATCATAATAGCCGAGATAGGAGTCTTCAATTCATGTGAGATTGTAGAGATAAACGTAGTCTTGGCCGAATCCAGTTCCTTAAATTCGGTTATATTCTTCAACATAATGACATATCCTTTTTTTCCATAGTAACCCCATCTTTCCCCGGTTGGGAAATACTCATGTATTTTACTTGGAAAAAACTCTCTTTATTGTCCGCATAAATCTTCAGAGGTTCTTTCTTTT
>ENA-OQJX01000143-OQJX01000143.1-human-gut-metagenome-genome-assembly--contig:-NODE-143-length-47508-cov-2.590616_pt1 | contig 47508 bp, 55 predicted proteins | sample MGYA00242615_ERZ504782 | MGnify/ENA primary metagenome ERZ504782 (study PRJEB26092, sample SAMD00036354) | human gut metagenome | host: Homo sapiens | study: EMG produced TPA metagenomics assembly of... | reverse complement strand
TTCAAAGTACACATCGACCACAGGGCCGATGACCTGCGAGATATGTCCGATAATCTGTGACATAAGCAATCTCTTTTATTTATATTATTCTTTTCTCTCCTTTTTGACCTTATAATATGATAAGGAATAAACATTTTCGCGTTTTACCTAATTTCAATATTATAATAAACAGTTGAATTAATTTTTTGTTCAACTATTTTCTATATCCTAGAAACTTCTACCACTAGAAATAGTTAAAGAAACAACTGCACAAATGTAGAAACAATTCTGTATCATTGTTACTCCTTTTTTATAATTTGTCGTTCGATAACACTTATTAGACCAATAATAGCTACAGATTGACCAATTTAGGCGAATTTAGACTACAAATCAATAGCAAAATAGATTTTGAGATAATAATATATCAATAAACCGGATTTTCGCGTCCAGTTTCCTTTCTCTTTGTTTTAAATCAAGGATTTAGCCGTAATACAAAATAGTAGCACAGACAACTAGTTTTGTGCTCGAACACAGCGAACGCTGTTTTTTCATGTTTTCCTTAAGAAAGTTTAAAGCCGTATTTTCTATTTTTCTACGATCCATTTCTCTATATTTCGCGTCTCCGCACTAAAATTCACAGCAATTTTCAGGAGGTTCTGGTTGTCTTTTTCAAGGATACGCTTTTCAACTAAAGAAAACACCAAATCCTGCACGAAAGTTTTTCATGCAGGATTTACATTGCACCTTATATTATATAGAAGACTATTCCTTATTTATATAAAAGAGAAATATAATCAACGCCTATACAATTATTATCTCATTTTTTTGCTGTAATTTTGCACCACTAATATAAAACACTCAAAATGATGAAGAAAATACTGTTACTCGGTTCCGGAGAACTAGGAAAAGAATTTGTAATTTCAGCTCAACGTAAAGGTCAACACATCATTGCCTGCGACTCATACGCGGGAGCACCTGCTATGCAAGTGGCTGATGAATTTGAAGTATTCGATATGCTGAACGGTGAAGAACTGGAGCGTGTCGTAAAGAAACACCAGCCGGACATTATCGTTCCGGAGATTGAAAGCGATCCGCACAGAACGTTTGTATGACTTCGAAAAAGAAGGCATACAGGTAGTGCCCAGCGCCCGTGCCGTGAACTTCACGATGAATCGTAAAGCTATCCGCGACCTTGCCGCCAAAGAGCTCGGACTGAAAACAGCCAAATACTTCTACGCCAAAACATTGGACGAACTGAAAGAAGCTGCCGCTAAAATCGGTTTCCCTTGTGTCGTTAAACCGTTGATGTCATCCTCCGGTAAAGGACAGTCGCTGGTGAAGAGTGCCGACGAACTTGAACACGCCTGGGAATACGGATGCAGCGGAAGCCGTGGCGATATCCGCGAACTTATCATTGAAGAATTTATCAAATTCGACAGCGAAATCACCCTGCTCACCGTTACTCAAAAGAACGGCCCCACCCTGTTCTGCCCCCCTATCGGACACGTGCAGAAAGGTGGCGACTATCGCGAAAGTTTCCAGCCTGCACACATCGATCCTGCTCATTTGAAAGAAGCGGAAGAGATGGCAGAAAAAGTAACCCGCGCGCTGACAGGCGCAGGACTTTGGGGAGTTGAGTTCTTCCTAAGCCATGAAAACGGAGTCTATTTCTCCGAACTTTCTCCACGTCCGCACGATACCGGCATGGTGACTTTGGCAGGAACACAAAATCTGAATGAATTTGAATTGCACCTGCGTGCCGTGCTCGGTCTGCCTATTCCGGGCATCAAGCAAGAACGGATAGGTGCAAGTGCCGTCATCCTCTCTCCGATTGCCAGTCAGGAACGCCCTCAATATCGTGGACTGGAAGAAGTGACCAAAGAAGAAGATACCTATCTACGTATATTCGGCAAACCGTTTACACGCGTCAACCGTCGTATGGGTGTGGTGCTTTGCTACGCTCCGCTCGATACTGATTTGGATACGTTGCGCGACAAGGCTAAGAGAATTGCAGAGAAAGTAGAAGTTTACTAAATAAGAAATTTAGAGATAAGATGAATAGAATCCGCCAAGTAAACCTGTCTGATATTCCAGCACTACAAGAGCTATATCAGCATACAGTTCTGACTGTGAACCGAAAAGATTATACAGCCGAAGAAGTAGCAGACTGGGCTTCGTGCGGAGACGATACATCACATTGGGTGAGCTTTTCGAAGAGCAACATTATGTGGTTGCAGAAAATGAAGAAGGTGTGATTGTAGGCTTCGGCTCTGTCAACGATGACGGATATATGCACACGCTGTTTGTCCATAAGGACTTTCAGCATCAAGGCATTGCGACATCTTTGTATAAATATCTCGAAGCATACGCACGAGAAAGAGGTAACGAAAAGATTAACATCGGAGGTTAGCATCACAGCAAAACCGTTTTTCGAGAAACAAGGTTTTCAGGTTGATGAAGAACAAAAACGGAAAGCTAATCAAATGTGTCTCACCAATTATAAAATGAGCAAGCAACTCTATTAATCTATATCGTTTCACATCTAAAATGCAAAGACATAGAATCAGTCTCATTTACTGACGAAGAGAAACTTATTCTATTGATAAAAAACTCCAACCAATGCGACTTTATCCGCCACTTGGTTGGAGTTCTTTTTTTAGCTTTATGAAATGTTTTTCAGATGCATAACAATGAAACTATCATTTTTTACTCAAGAAGCGTTTAGCCAAATACTTACGTATCGGTTCGTCATACAGTTTCAGGCACAGATAAGCAAGCACGATACTCAAGACAAAGACGCACACGGCTACGTGCCAAGTCTCGCCCAACGTATAGAGCTTATTCTCAATCAGCCATGCATAGAACAGATACATCAACGGATAATGGATCACATAAACCGGATAGGATATATCCCCCAGAAATTTGCATATCTTTGTCGATTGCACGTCCGTAGTGGTGCCCGACGCTCCTATCCAAAGAATGATAGGGAAAGCCACAATCACACAAAACGCTTCATAAATACCATTCATGCAAAGCGGCTCCATTCCTTCGAGATAAGGAACAGAGAACAGGGCAATCAGCGCAATGGTACAGATCCAAAACGCACCCTTCACCTTCATAGGCTTGAAGTTGCGCGACATCAGCATACCCAGTGAGAAAGGGAAAAGCATACGCAACGAGCCGCCCAGGAAGTTAACCCCGTCCAGCGTCCAGCCCACTCCTATGTTTCCATAAGTGGAGACATTGAAAACGGCAAACGCTGCCAATGCTGCACCCAGCAACACCACAAATACCGTCAGCGCCTTGTTGGACAAGCGGCGGATGAACAACGCATACAGGATATTACCGATATACTCGAAAAATAACGACCAGCAAGGACCGTTCAACGGAAACATCTCACCATTGCCACGAACTTCATATCCCACACCCGGCATGGCAGGAATGAAGAATATCGTGCAAAGAAGAGACAACATAATCATGGAGATGGCTACATGCGTTCCATCCCATTGCACACAACCCTGAATACAGAATGTGATAACACCCAATACGGCACCCATAACGACCATCGGATGAAGACGTATCAAACGGCGTTTAAAGAAATCTTTCATGGTGAGACTCTTGCCCCAACGGTCGTCATAAGCGTAACCGATCACGAAACCCGAAAGGATAAAGAAGAAATCCACGGCAAGATAACCGTGGTTGAGAGTCTCGATATTGCCACCACCGGCAAAAGCGTAACCCTCGAATACATGATACCATATCACCATAAGAGCCGCTACCCCGCGAAGTCCGTCAAGAAGATCATAATGTGCTTTGGTGTCTGCAAAGGCTGAAGAAGAAATGTTCGACATCTGTTTTTCTATTAGTTAGTTAGTATTTTCAGATGGCAAAGATACGGTTTGCGAAACGAAGTTCTTTTGCTTAAAAGCAAAAAAGCCCTGCCGAAAACTATTTTTTAGCACGTACCCGGCTAAGCGTATAGATGGAAATGCCCAAAAAGGCAGCCACATACTTCAGCTTCACCCGGTTTATCAGTCCGGGATAGCGACGGTTGAACTGTTCGTACCGCTCTTTGGGCGAAAGCTGGAGCCGTTCCACAAACATGTGGCTAAGCTCTTTGTTGACATTCTGATGCAGGATGCGCCCCCAGTTGGCTATATCGATATAGGTTTCGTAGAGCATATTCAGCTTGTCGATATGGATGACGTAGATTTTGCAATCGGAAAGCGTTTCAATACTCTCCACCGACGGTTGCTGATAGTAGAGCGAATCCATGCCGAACGTAATGTCGCCTTCTAGCGTGAACCACGTAGTAGTATCCTGCCCGTTGTGATGGAATACGGAACGGGCAATGCCCTCTTCAATGAAATAAACCAGGCGGTCTGTTACCCCCGACTGGACGATATAGGTATCTTTAGGATAATATCGCAGTTCCATATTCGCCTGAAGCGCCTGAAGCGCTTCATCGGATACCGGATAGATTTCTCTGATTTTTTGAATAATGTTTTCCATTTTGAGATTCCTTACTTGATTCGACAGGCCACCGGACGGACATTTCTAATGACGCACCTTAGGATACTTATTATTGAAACGGAATCCCAAGCCGAGCATCAGATAATTAGGTGTCTGAAAGTTTTGGAGATTGTAACCGATGTGAAGGAAAGAGCTACGTGTCACGTCTATCTTCAACGCAAAGACCTGATACAGCCCCCGCAAATCGCCACGTCCCAGCACATTCGTTCCCAAACCGACACCGATGGTGAAAAACGGCATTACATACTCCGCCCGTCCCGAAAGTCCGAGAGCAAGCTGATGCTGAATGCCCGGCACAAGAAACCTGCGTCCGGAAGTACCGCTGCCTCCATCGTAATCGTATTCCACAATCCGGTCTTCGGTGTACACATTGGCACTACCGTCATAAACACCGTCCAGCGAGACGCCGAATCGCAGCTTATAATTGAGGTTGTACATCGGGGCAAAGTTGAATCCCGCCACGGGGTAACTGCCCGGCGAAGCTATCTGCTTCCCGCTTTCTACGTACACGCCTTTCCGTCTCCACGAGCCGAACAACACAAGGTCGTAACTGATATGACGGGGAAAACGGGGAATATACGGCTTGACCAAAGACTTGGTCAGGTCGGATTCTTCACGGTTGAAGTTGTACACCAGACCGATTTTCGCTCCGGTGGTGTTCACTCCTGCGTTGGGGAATTTGGTGTTGCCGTTGGAGAAATGCGTAAAATCTCCGCCGATGATAAAGTCGAAATAACGGGAAAGCGACCAATTGAGGTAGATACCTGCATTGAGATATGCATTCACCCGTGAGCCTACCGCTCCGTTGTAGGAGTTGTAATCGTTATCGTATGGTTTCCATCCGGCAGAAAGGCCGAAATTCCACTCGTAATTGAGCGAAAGACGGGGATTGAAACGGGCGATGCGTGCGCCCTGAAAGACGTAGAACGTCACCGGATCACCGAGTTGCTTACGGTCGCCAAAGGTGGTGACGGCCAAGCCGAAGCCTTGGTAGGCTCCGCCGTAGATACGGTCGGCACAGGTATTGGGACGAAACTTGAAGGAATATTTCAAATGAGCGGCAAAGGAACTTTGGATGGGCTTCCACCGTTCGTTCTCTCCTTGCAGGAAAGGATTGGTGGGGAACACGTATTGCGGCCGGGCTTCTATCCCCAACCGGTGAATGAACCGATGGGGAACGTAGGGAGCTATCGTGTCCATGCCACATTGCGGGAAACTGTTGCGCCGGAATCCATGAAGTTCTTCCTGCAATCGACGCACTTCTTCACGAAGTTCGCGGACGTCCTGCTGGAGTTGCTCCACGTCTTGCCTGACCTCTTTCACCTCCTGCCCCACTTCTTGCGCGCACAGCGAAGCAACGGGGAAAAGCAAGGCGGAACAGAATAGGATGATTTCCCGTCTGGGTATCTTTACTCTCATATCATAGTCTGGTTAGTCTTTTTCAGAACGAAGTTTATAAATGGAGCTTCTCGATAAACTGCGCTACATGATAGCCATCCATCAATCCATGATGGCAAGTGACGGAAACGGGCATCATCAGCCTTTCTCCTTCGCGGAAGTATTTACCGGTGGAGATTTTGGGAACGCTGTCGCCCGAACGCATATTGGTGGGATGCTTCATATCGGTGAAAGAGAGCCACGGCACGGCCGAATAATGAATGGCGTTGGGATGAAACGTACCTCCTTTGTTGAGTCCCGTAGTGGCTTGCAGGCGTTCCATCTCGGCTTTTGCCCGACGGATAAAGACGAGTTCGTCCGGATCGTATTCAAAAGCGGCAAAAGAAAAGGTGTGGTCGGCACGCCCCACAGTGGCTTCGGGCAGAAGACTGTCATAACACACCACTCGATCGCCTTCGATGCGGTAGCGGAACTCTTCCACGGCAGCCGCAGCAGTCACGACGCGGTGAAGGACGAGCAGGGAAAAGGAAACGCCTTTGTCTTTGGCTTCCTGATACGCGCGCGTACAATCTACATTGACCGTCACTCCAAAAAAGGATCGTCAAAAGCACTGAAATGTTCGTAATGTTCTCTTCTGTTCCAAGTAGCAATATCGATGATCTTCTCTATCTGATTCATTCTAAACACTCTTTTTTAAGTTTCACCACAGATTACACAGATTAACACAGATTGAATTCGGATGCATTCCTTTTTTCTTTTTATATCTCAACCATTATCGGTAATTAAGAATCTGTGTTAATCCGTGTAATCTGTGGTGAACATAGATATACAATTACTGATGTTGCTCACGCAACAAGTCATTCACTGTCTTCACCGGGTTAAAGGTAGAAAGAGGAACTTCTACAAAGACGGTATTCCAGTCGCTCATCGCACCGTTCCACAAGCCGGGAAGTTCGAGAGCTTTCAGGTCTTTACCGTTCTTCGATTTGTAGGAGATGAAGCCGGTGGCTTTATCTACATATTTCACCAGGTCGAATTTATGTCCTTTATAATCACGCACAGCGCATACGAGGTCTACCGGATTGAAGTGCGTACCCTTCTCGAACATTTCTTTCTTCTCCGGATCGTCCATGTCGATCTGCGAGCTTTCGAGAATCTGCAGGGAGATGGTTCCGTCGCTGTTGTAAGCAAGGAACGGACCGCCGCCGGGTTCGCCTACGTTCTTCACCATTCCGCAGACACGCATCGGGCGGTTGAACTTGTTTTTGAGGTAGATAGCCAATACGGAGTCTTCGAGGTCTTTTGTTTCCGGGTTCTTGCAGAAGAGTTTCTTTTGCAGGAATTGAAGCATTTCCATCATCTGTTCGTGCGTATACTTGCCGCTGTCGAGCAGCGTGAGGTATTCGAATACTTGTTTTTGCAGGGTCACGAGCACTCCGGCAATCAGTTTCTTATACGTAACAGTGTCGGCTTTTAAACGGTCGGGCACTACGTTGTCGATGTTCTTGATGAAGATGATGTCTGCGTCCAAGTCGTTCAGGTTCTCAATCAGCGCACCATGACCACCGGGACGGAACAGCAGTTTGCCGTTGTCGCGGAACGGTTGGTTGTCCATATCGGCAGCAATGGTGTCTGTACTTGGCTTCTGCTCGGAGAAGGTGATGTAATAGTCTACGCCGTAACGTTTGGCGAAGTCGTCCACTTTTTCCGTCACGAGCTTCTTGAAAAGTTCGCGGTGTTCGGTAGACACGGTGAAGTGTACGTTCACTTTGCCGCTCTTGCCGGCTGCATACAGAGCGCCTTCGGCAAGATGTTCCTCCATCGGAGTACGGGAGCCTTCAGGATATTTATGGAATTTGAGCAGACCTTTCGGTAGTGCGCCATAGTTCAGTCCTGCAGTCTCCAGCAGGGCGGACACCACTGCTTTATAGTTGCCTTCTTCCATCAGTCCGGGAATGTCTTTTCCGGAGATACGCTGGCAGGCCACATTCAGATCGTCATAGAAAGCAAAATTCTTGATTCCGTCAAAGAAAGCCTGTTCGAACTTGGTAGTCGGCTGGTCATAATCGGCGGACAGAAACTCGAATAGATTCTTAAACATACGACTTGCAGCACCGGAGGCAGGCACGAACTTCACAACAGTCTTATCTGTGTTTGTATATGCATCCCAGGCGGCCAGATAAGCCTTCTGTTCTTCTGCGTCGGGAGCTAATATGCCCTTTTCGATGGAGCTGCCGCATCCAGTTTTAAAAAGGGAAATCCCGTCTGGAAGCATGCTAATTGTTCTGCAATTTGCTCTTCCGTGATGCCTTTCTTGGCAAGCAACTCTTTGTCCTGTGTCGTTATCATAATATCTAATTTTATTAATTGATGCCCAAAAATACAAAATGTTATTTACTTCTTGCCGAATAACCGGAAAAAAAACTACTTTTACATCGAATTAACAAGATTGAATATGGACGACTTTTTTACATTGGAGGAAAAAAAGGAGCTTTTTTCACTCTATCGACATTTATTGCAGTCTGCCGGAGACAGTATTTTCTGGAGAGATTGCCAAAAGTTAAAGAAACATCTTATCAAAGCGGCCCAATGTAACGGTCTGCAACGCAATAACTTCGGGATGAATCCCGTCATCAGAGATTTACAAACAGCAGTGATCGTTGCCGAGGAAATCGGTATGAAAGGTTCGTGCCTGATCGGGATCATGTTACACGAAATCGTGAAAGGTCATGTATTGTCTATCGACGAGGTGAACGCCGAATATGGTGAAGACGTGGCAAGTATCATCAAGGGATTGGTGAAGACGAACGAGCTGTATGCCAAAAGCCCTGCCATCGAGTCGGAGAATTTCCGTAATCTGCTGCTGTCGTTTGCGGAGGATATGCGCGTAATCCTGATTATGATTGCCGACCGCGTGAACGTGATGCGCAAAATAAAGGATACAGGCAACGAGGAGGACCGGATCAAGGTGGCAAACGAAGCAGCATATCTGTATGCTCCGCTGGCTCACAAGCTGGGATTGTATAAGCTGAAATCGGAACTGGAGGATTTGTCTCTCAAATATACGCAGAAAGAGACATATTATTTCATCAAGGATAAGCTGAATGAAACGAAGGCTTCCCGCGACAAGTATATCGCCGCTTTTATCGAACCGATCCAAAAGAAGGTGGCGGAAGCGGGACTGAAGTTCGACATCAAGGGACGCACGAAGTCGATTCATTCGATATGGAACAAGATTCAGAAGCAAAAGACTCCTTTTGAGGGGATTTATGACTTGTTCGCCATCCGTATCATCCTGGATTCGGAACCGGACCCGGCGAAGGAGAAGCAGGAGTGCTGGCAGGTGTATTCGATTGTAACGGATATGTACCAGCCGAACCCGAAGCGTCTGCGCGACTGGCTTTCAATACCGAAGAGTAATGGTTACGAGTCGTTGCACATCACCGTGATGGGCCCGGAAGGGAAATGGGTGGAAGTGCAGATACGTACCCGACGGATGGACGAGATCGCGGAACGCGGACTGGCTGCGCACTGGAGATATAAAGGTATCAAAGGAGAAACGGGCTTGGACGAGTGGTTGACTTCCGTGCGGGAGGCATTGGAGAACGCGGACAACGACTCGATGAAGGTGATGGATCAGTTTAAGATGGATCTCTACGAGGATGAAGTGTTTGTCTTTACGCCCAAGGGGGATTTGTTCAAGCTGGCTAAAGGGGCTACGGTGCTCGATTTTGCTTTCCATATACATAGTAAGTTGGGATGCAAGTGTATCGGCGCGAAAGTGAACGGCAAGAATGTGCAGTTGAAGCAGAAGTTGAACAGCGGCGACCAGGTGGAGATCATGACTTCAAATACCCAGACTCCGAAACAGGACTGGCTGAACATCGTGACGACTTCCAAAGCACGCACCAAGATACGCCAGGCGCTCAAAGAGATGGTGCACGCCAACATGCGTTTGCCAAAGAGACGCTGGAACGAAAATTCAAGAACCGCAAACTGGAGTATGATGAAGCGACCATGATGCGCCTCATCAAGCGTTTGGGATTCAAGAACGTGACGGAGTTTTATCAACGGATTGCCGATGGCGGACTGGATGTGAACGAGATTCTGGATAAATACATCGAACAGCAGAAACGGGACAGCGATACGCACGATGAAATTGTTTATCGGAGTGCCGAAGGGTATAATTTGCAAACCGCACAGGAGGAAACGACATCTAAAGAGGATGTACTGGTGATTGACCAGAATCTGAAAGGACTGGAGTTTAAACTGGCTAAATGTTGTAACCCGATTTATGGCGATGATGTGTTCGGGTTTGTAACGGTGAGCGGCGGTATCAAGATACACCGGTCGGATTGTCCGAACGCGAACCAGATGCGCGAACGTTTCGGCTACCGGATTGTGAAGGCTCGCTGGGCGGGTAAGTCGGAAGGTACGCAATATCCGATCACGCTGCGCGTTGTAGGACATGATGATATTGGTATCGTGACAAATATTACTTCGATCATCTCGAAAGAGAATGGTATCACGCTACGTTCTATTGGTATTGATTCGAACGATGGGTTATTCTCTGGCACACTGACAGTAATGGTGGGTGATACGGGGCGTTTGGAGGCTCTTATCAAGAAATTACGGACGGTGAAGGGAGTAAAACAGGTGAGCAGGAATTAAGATTAAGACAGAAGAACAAAAGAACATATTTTTGGATACGTATGATGAAAATCAAAAACAATCATCACTCCTGAAATATGTTCTTTTGTTCTTCTGTCTATTTTATCTTACCTTCTTCTTTATATAATAAGGATAAGTGACCAATACGAAGAACAGCAAAGCGATGGAAGCTACCATCTGTCCGGTATGGAGCATCTTGTCTGTATCCAATTCCATGTAGCATGCAGTAGCAATACCCAGGGAGATACCGACTTCACTTGCCAACAAATGGGTAGTGTTGGCTGTTCCGCGTTGGCAATGATGGGATAGTTTCACAAATATCATCAGGAATTCCGGCATGGTTAAACCTAAACCCAATCCCAAGAGTACGGAAGAGATGCCTATCGAAAGGTCTGTGTTCAATAAGGACATGGCTACCATTTCCAACCCGATTCCTATAATGACCAGGCGCAGCGTTTTCTCTTTGAAGAAGAACAGGCGCGCAAAGAACAAGGAAGCAATGTATCCGAGGCTGTGCCGATAAAGAACGGTACGGGGATTCCCATGTTTCCGAGTACGAAATCGTTTAGAAAAGGGTGTACCATTGGAATCAGTAAGCCCGGAATAAATGTTATCAGAATCAGGTTGATAGCGGGAACCCATCCACGAAGCAATAAGAAGCGGTCGAAGGAATAGAGTTTAGTGACAATCGGCGCACGGAAAGGTACATATACCCCCGATAACATGAGGATTCCCACAGCTCCGGTTATGACAGATACAGTGAGCAGATTCTGGAATGATTGGCTTTGATAAAGCCACACTCCGAGGATAATTCCAAAGAGCATTCCCAAACGTGCCGTCCACGAGAAGCTGACATTTCCCGCGCTCCGCAGTGTGGAGTTGGTGATGTCGATAGCCAAGGTGATACCGGCAGTAGTGCCTATGCCAAAGGCCAGTCCTTGCACGGTACTCAACAGGATTAGTTCTGTGAAATTCGTCACAAAGGCGTACCCAATCGTCGCCACTACCATCAGGGCAGCGGCAAACATACATACGTATTTACGTTTGTAGGCATCTACCAGGTAAGCATGGAAAGGACCGATGAGGAACATCCCCAAGGTGAAAAAAAGAAAGATTACTCCTGTCTGTGCGGCCGGCACTCCGAGACGGTCGGCCATCTCTACGGAGAGTACCGGAAATAACACATACAAGGATATAAACAACAGCAAATTAGCTACACATATCCGCATAAAATGAACTGTCCACAATTTAACTGCCATATACTATCTTAATATTGTTCCTTCTCGTTGGGGAAGTAGCAATTCTTCACGTCGGAAACGTAACGGCTGATGGCGTCGGTCATCACCGTGTACAAGTCAGCATAACGACGTAAGAAACGCGGACGGAATCCGTTGTTCATGCCAAGCATGTCCTGAATAACCAATACCTGACCGTCTACGTGGCCGCCGGCACCGATTCCGATGATAGGAATAGTGAGCTCGGAAGCTACACGCTCTGCAAGGGTAGCGGGGATTTTTTCGAGTACAATGGCAAAACAGCCTGCTTCTTCCAATAAATGGGCGTCGCGAATCAGTTTGTCGGCTTCGGCTTCGTCTTTGGCACGTACGGTATAGGTTCCGTATTTGTTAATGGATTGAGGCATGAGTCCCAAATGTCCCATCACAGGGATACCGGCGCATACGATACGTTTCACCGTGTCGATGATTTCTTCACCGCCTTCGAGCTTCAATGCGTCAGCGTGACTTTCTTTCATGATGCGGATAGCGGAAGCAAGTCCCTCCATCTCATTGCCCTGGTAAGATCCGAAAGGCATATCAACTACCACCATCGCACGCTTTACACCACGTACTACGGATTTGGCATGATAAATCATTTGGTCGAGCGTGATAGGTAATGTAGTCACGTTACCTGCCATTACGTTAGAAGCGGAGTCGCCTACCAGGATTACGTCCATTCCCGCACCGTCTACAATCTGTGCCATTGTGTAATCATACGCAGTCAGCATAGATATTTTTTCGCCTCTCTGTTTCATTTCAACCAAGCGATGAGTAGTCACCTTTCTTGTGTCATCTGATATATAACCAGCCATGTCTTTTTAATTTATGATTTATGAATTATGATTTATGTCATTGATGTCTGCGCATTTGGACGCTTTCAAAAATTGCGGCAAAGTTATAACATTTAATTCATAACTGGGAAAGAAAAGCAAAAAATCCTTTCAAATGCTTCGCTTGGATAGTTGAAAGGCATTGGAAAGGATGGGTGGGTCTCACTATTTTTATTTATCTCGGTTATTTTTCTTATTTCATTTATTAATATAATATAAGTGAGGTAACTATTAAAATAAAGTCCGATTATTTATGGAGAGAGAGCATTTTTCGTATGTCATGCCGGTGAAGTCGTCTATTATAGAATGGGCTTTTCCGGTGATGGCTTCGCGTGAGTTGGTGGTGGCAAGTCCGATCACGGTTGCCCCGGAAGTCATGCCGGCTTGCAGGCCGTGGAAAGAATCCTCAAAGACGTAGGAGTTTTCGGGGGTGGCTTCAAAGATTTCCATTCCCAGCAGGAAACAGTCGGGAGCGGGTTTTGAACGGGCAAACATTTCTCCTGTCAGGATGCGGTCTACCATTCCTTTAAATTCGGGATGGGCATTGTAGACGTTTGCCATCTTCTCTTCGTTGGAGCTGGTGACTACGGCTATCTTTGCACCGTTCCGACGAAGATCGGCTATGAAGGCTTCTACTCCGGGGATGTATTCGTAGGACATCTTTTTCTCGTAAACATTGAGTTCAGCGCTTATTTCGAGCTGTGCTTCGGGTTTGTCCGCGAAATGCTTTTCATAGATTTGTAATAGCGTCTGTCCCTTGATACGGCGTCCGAAATCTTCTTCATTCAGATATTTCCGTCCTTGCTCGTCCCAAAAAACAGTGTACTGCGTTTCTGTATCCATGATGACACCGTCAAAGTCGAAGAGTGCTGCAATTGTTTTCGTTGTATTCATATTAAACTGTCTTTTTACCTAAAACGTTAAACCTTGTGTATCTATCGCCGCAAAGTTCCGAATAATCATCGAATCAGGCAAATAATTCGTACCTTTGCAAAGCTAAAAAAAACGTAACATACGTTTTTATCCAACAAAATCTACTGGCGCATGAGCAAGAACGACCCGCACATTTTAGGCAAAGAACGTATCGGCAAATTGCTGTTACAATATTCCATTCCTGCGATTATCGGAATGACGATTACTTCTATCTATAACATCATTGATAGTATCTTCATCGGACATGGCGTAGGACCGATGGCTATTGCCGGACTAGCTATCAGCTTCCCGCTGATGAATCTTGTTGTCGCTTTCTGTACACTGGTTTCGGCTGGTGGGTCTACCCTCGCCTCTATCCGTTTGGGACAGAAGGATATGAAAGGGGCTACGGAAATTTTGTCACATACGCTGATGCTTTGTATCACAAATTCTCTTTTCTTCGGTATTCTATCTTTTATCTTCCTGGATGATATACTGACTTTTTTCGGAGCCAGCGCCGACACCCTTCCGTATGCACGCAGCTTTATGCAGGTGATTTTGCTGGGAACTCCCATCACTTACACAATGATCGGCTGAACAACGTGATGCGCGCTACCGGATACCCCAAAAAGGCTATGCTTACTTCAATGGTAACGGTGGTGGCTAACATCATCCTCGCTCCTATCTTTATCTTCCACTTCGAATGGGGAATGAGGGGTGCGGCTACGGCAACGGTTATCTCGCAGTTGATCGGTATGGTGTGGGTGGTGAGCCACTTCACCAAGAAAGACAGTACGGTGCATTTTGAAGGGAATATCTGGAAAATGAAACCGAGGATTGTAGAAAGTATCTTCGCCATCGGTATGTCTCCATTCCTGATGAATGTGTGTGCGTGTGCCATCGTGATTATCATCAATAACAGTCTGCAAGACTATGGGGGCGATATGGCTATCGGCGCGTATGGCATCATCAACCGGTTGCTGACGCTTTATGTAATGATTGTGTTGGGGCTGACTATGGGTATGCAGCCAATCGTAGGCTACAACTTCGGCGCACAAAGATAGACCGGGTGAAACAAACGCTGCGACTGGGGATTATCTCCGGGGTAGTGATTACGAGCAGCGGGTTCGTGATTTGTGAGTTCTTCCCTCATGCCGTATCGGCTCTCTTCACCGATAGTGATGAATTGATTGATTTGGCGGTAGGCGGTATCCGGCTGACTGTGTTGATGTTCCCGTTTGTAGGGGCACAGATTGTAATCGGTAACTTCTTCCAAAGTATCGGCAAGGCAAAAGTCAGTATTTTCCTTTCGCTGACGCGTCAGTTGCTTTATCTTTTGCCTTGCTTATTACTGTTCCCTAACTGGTGGGGATTGGAAGGAATTTGGATCAGTATGCCGGTATCGGATGCGCTGGCGTTTATTACAGCCGTTGTCAGTCTGATGATTTACATCAAGAAGGTTTCCAAACAGCATCCGGTAATAGCAGAATAAGGCGGTGTCTGCCCTATTCTGCCATTTATTCTATTCGGCCTATTCTGCTTAATGCTATTGACCGGATTCTCGTTCGCGATATGCCATGCTTTCAGAACAACACAGATTACAATCAGTAATTGGACGAACAAGGCAGTAGCAGCAAAAAGCAATGGATTCAAATCAATCTGCTCGGCAAATTGGTCGAGCCATGCCTGTCCTGCAAAATAAGAAACGGTAGTGCCTACTAGGATAGAAATCACTGAAACGTATAAAATGTCACGTGTCAGTAATCCGAGGATATGAGATGCTTCGGCTCCATTCACTTTCCGGATAGCTATCTCTTTGCTCCGGCGCTGGGTTTCATCGTTCACATAGCCAATCAATCCCATGATAACGATCAGTAGGATAAAGGCGGAAGTGATCCAGACGGAATTGCGGAAGCGGTATACGTCTTTATAGATATTTTTCACCATTTGATCTACCAGGATAAAACGCAAGGATATATTCGGATAGGTGTTTTCTACAAACTCATTCAGACGTTTCAGATTCTCATTATATGGTTCTTTCAAGCGGACATCAAAGGCGTGGTTGGCATTTTCATCTCCAATCAGGACAATAGGAGATTGCGCCCCATAAAAGCTGTTATTGCGAATGTCACGAAATACACCTACAATCGTTCCTTGAATGTCATTCACTGTTTTACCTACTGCTCCGTCGATCCATTTCATCAGACGCACCAGTTCTTCGTTTACCAATAAGTCGTTCTGCTTTTTCAGTGTAGTACCTTCTATAATCTTAATACCCATTACTTCAGGATAGTTGTAATGGCAGGAGTTGTAATTTAGGGTAGCAATCCGCTTACCGTCATTTCCCATCAGTCCGCGTGTCCAGTACTCGCCCAACACCCCATTCACGGCAACGGTCACTCCTTCTACCATCGGCTGGCGGTTCAAATCGTCTTTGATATGCTCTACCGATTCTTTAGGCAACCATGTCTGCGCTTGAGCTAATCCGGGCACGACGATACCCATATCACGGCTCATCAGATGACTGTACTGCAACAGAGTGACCAGCAACAATCCCAAGACGAAAGAAACTCCCGTAAACTGCACAAACAATAACGAACGTTTCCACCCTTTCTTCCCATCTGTATACCGGCGGAATACCTGCGTGACAGGGATACGGGAGAATAATCGTCCGGTATGCCACCTGCCAGTATGAAGAGAACAAGGATAGTGAGCAACGGTACCCACAACGTTTCCCAAGTGAAAAGTGAGGAAAGACGGACGGAAAGTAAATCTTCAATCAGACCACGCGCATTGATTATCAGTAAGAAACTAAGCAATACGGAAAGAATGACAAGGATTCCCGTCTCTGCCATAAACATTCTGAAAATATGGGTGGAACTGGCTCCATTGCACTTATGTACTCCCACTCCTTTTGCACGACGGCTTAAAGTAGCAATGGATATCAGCATATAGTTCATGATAGCCACAAAGAAGATAGCAAAACCCAAAAATCCGTAAATGACCAAACGCTTTTGTACATCGGGAGAAGCCAGATGACGTTTCACCAATGGAAGGACGCTAAATTCAATTTTCCAGCCATCATACTCTAAATCTGTATATTTCCCGATCACCCGCTGAATGTCAGCATTCACTTTGTCAATGTCCGAAGCATGGCGCAAACGAAGGAAAGCGTAAAAGACATCATTTCCTCTCCAGCCGGCTCCTGCATGATACCCTCCATTCTGATGAACAGATATCACGAAATCATGGGTGAGCATCGTATTTTCCGGTACATCTTTGTAGATCCCACGTATGGTCAGTGTGTTTTGTTTTTCAACAGAAAGCACTTTACCAACAGGCTTTCATCTCCAAACGTCTCACGGGCAAAATGCTCCGAAACAAAAACGCTTCCGGGCATAATCATATCCTTGGGATTGCCTTCCAACACCGGTATGCCGAAAGTCTGAAAGAAACAAGTATCCGCAAAGATGTAATCTGCATCGGGCAACAGTTTATCTTCATAATAAATATTGGCACTTCCCATCGAAAGGACACTACTGGCTACTTCTATTTCTTTCGGCATCTCTTCTGCCAAAGTAGGTGCCACCACATCGAAAACAGTATAGTCATAACCGATCTCTCCATCATCACCTGCGGTTTCGCCTGTACTAAGATTAGTCATCTGACAACGTACGAGTGCCAAGCGTTCCGCCTCCGGATAGCATTTCTCATAACTTAGTTCGAAGGCTATCTGCGAGAAAAGCAGAATACCGATAGTAAGCCCTAAAGAAAGGGAAATGATTCGTATGATATTCGATCCGCGTTCACGCAATAAGGTACGTATAGTATAATAGATTTGTCTCATGGTTGGTTCTCTGTTTATGCCTTTACACTTGCTACAATACTTCCATCGAATAAATGTACGGTACGATGTGCGAAACTGGCATCGTGCTGTGAGTGGGTCACCATGATAATGGTTGTCCCCTCTCTATTCAGTTCCGTCAACAGATTCATCACTTCCGCTCCGTTCTTTGAGTCAAGGTTACCTGTAGGCTCATCGGCAAGGATGAGTTGAGGATTGGTAACAACCGCGCGGGCTATCGCCACCCGTTGTTGTTGTCCGCCGGAAAGCTGTTGAGGAAAATGTTTAGCACGGTGGTTGATATTCATTCTTTTTAGAATGTCTTCCACCATTCGGCGGCGTTCGGAAGATTTAAGACCTAAATAAGTGAGCGGAAGTTCCACATTCTCATAGACGTTCAATTCGTCTATCAGATTAAAGCTCTGGAATACAAAGCCCAGTTTACCTTTACGGACACGGGTACGCTCCTTTTCTTTCAGACCAGCTACTTCTTCTCCCATCAGCAGGTAAGAGCCTTCAGTGGGGTTATCTAATAGGCCGAGGATGTTTAATAAGGTGGATTTCCCACAACCAGACGGTCCCATGATAGCAACAAATTCTCCTTCTTTTACTTCAAGGTTTACATGATTTAATGCGACCGTCTCCACTTCGGTAGTACGGAATACTTTACTAATATTTTCAATCTGTATCATCTTGTTTATTTATGATGTTGTTCTACATAGATTTATTTCCAGTTTTACTATTGACGTTTTTAGTCATGCAGAAAGTATGCCAAACAAGAATAGCTATTCATTTTCAATCATTTATCTTTTCCTAGTTTCCCAAGCATTGTCTAATAATTAGACAGGACCGTCTAATTATTAGACAAATCGATACTGTTCCATATCTCCCATTTATTGTTCAAAGAGTCCTATTTGCCTGTTAGCCGATTGTCCATCCAAATAGAAAACTTTATCTTTGTATTTAGTTTTCTAGACTATAAACAAAATAATTATGATGAGAAAGAGTGTATATGTATTCTTATCGTGCTTTTTACTTTCCGGATGCGGCATGATAGATTACCATCCATACGACGTCCGTATCAGCGGCGAAACAGAGGTCAACGCACATAATATCGAAAGAATAGAGGCAAACTGCAAGGTAAAACGACCATACGCTTTGTGACTATGGGCGACTCACAACGATGGTACGATGAAACGGAAGATTTCGTGAAAGAGATTAATAAACGGAATGATATCGACTTCGTTATTCACGGAGGGGATATGAGTGACTTCGGACTAACCAAAGAGTTTCTCTGGCAAAGGGATATCATGAACGGACTTAACGTGCCTTATGTAGTCCTTATCGGCAACCATGATTGTTTGGGGACGGGAGCAGAAACATACAAGGCGGTATTCGGTCCCACCAACTTTTCTTTCATCGCAGGTAATGTGAAATTTGTCTGCCTGAACACCAATGCGCTGGAGTATGACTACTCTGAACCTGTGCCGAACTTTACCTTTATGGAACAAGAGATTACGAGCAGGCTGGACGAGTTTGAAAAGACTGTCATTAGTATGCACGCACGCCCTTACACGGATGTATTCAACGATAATGTGGCTAAAGTATTTCAACATTATATCAGACAATACCCGGGAATACAAGTTTGCACTGCTGCTCACACACACCATTATCAAGACGATGTGATCTTTGATGATGGAATACATTATGTTACCAGTGATTGTATGGATTACCGTACTTATCTGGTATTTACAATAACCCCGGAAAAATATGAATATGAACTGGTTAAATACTAACTATATCTTGCGCGCAGGAGTATTATCCGTACTTCTGTTACTTCCCGGTCTGATTTCAGCTACTTGTAAAGCAGATACAATCATCAACTCGTACAAGGCTGATTCACTCCGTTTCATTATCAAAGATGATTCAATTATCACTTTTCGCACAGGAGATTCTATATTTACGATCATCAGAGCGGACTCTGTATTGCCGGTTACACCGAAGCAGGTGAAACACAGTCGTTACGATAACCGGATTCACCGTTTCCGCAGTCACTGGGAACGGATTATCCCGACGCACTCCAAAATACAGTATGCCGGAAACATGGGATTGCTTTCTTTCGGTACGGGATGGGACTACGGGAAACGTAATCAGTGGGAAACGGATATATTGCTCGGATTTATACCGAAATATTCGTCAAAGAAGGCCAAAGTAACCATGACGCTCAAGCAGAACTATATGCCCTGGAGCATTAATATCGGAAAGGGCTTCTCTACGGAACCTCTTACCTGCGGGCTTTATGTGAATACCGTGTTTGGCGACCAGTTTTGGGTAAATGAGCCGGAACGTTATCCGAAAGGTTACTATGGTTTCTCCAGCAAAGTACGTTTTCATGTTTTCATGGGACAACGGTTGACATACGATATTGATCCGCAACGTAGATTTTTAGCCAAGTCGGTGACTTTTTTCTATGAAATAAGTACGTGCGACCTGTATGTTATCAGTGCAGTAAACAATAGCTATCTCCGTCCCCGTGATTATCTTAGTTTATCATTCGGATTGAAGTTCCAGTGGTTATAAAAGAATTTATGATTTATGAATTATGATTTATAACTCACTTTTTCGTAAGTTTGCGCTTTACAAACTTAAACGAAAATGAGTAAATCAGGAACAATCATCATTGTAGACGATAATAAAGGAGTATTGACTGCCGTACAAATCCTTCTGAAAAGTTATTTTTCCAAGATTGTCACACTCTCCTCTCCTGTCACCCTGTCCAGTGTCATAAGGGAAGAAACACCGGAAGTAATTTTGTTGGATATGAATTTCACATCAGGCATCAACACCGGTAATGAGGGTTTATTCTGGTTGCATGAAATAAAGAAAGTACGTCCGGAACTTCCGGTCGTACTTTTTACAGCTTATGCCGACATCGAACTGGCTATCCGGGGGATTAAAGAAGGAGCAACCGACTTTATCGTCAAGCCTTGGAATAACCAAAAACTGGTGGAAACCCTGCAAACCGCAGCAGCTTCTACGCACAACGACAAGAAAACAGACAACAAAGAAGAAACGACTCACTCACCTATGTACTGGGGAGAAAGCAAAGTGATGCAGCAACTCCGCTCATTGATTGAAAAGGTAGCCATCACCGACGCCAATATCCTGATAACAGGCGAAAACGGAACGGGGAAAGAAATGCTGGCACGGGAGATTCATCTCCTTTCCAACCGCAAATACAAAGAAATGATTGCAGTGGATATGGGGACTATCACAGAGTCTTTATTTGAAAGTGAGCTTTTCGGACACGTTAAAGGTTCTTTCACCGACGCACACGCCGACCGGACCGGCAAATTTGAGGCTGCCGATAATAGTACGCTGTTTCTCGATGAAATAGGCAACCTGCCTTACCACCTGCAAGCAAAGCTACTGACCGTCCTCCAACGACGAAGCATTGTGAGAGTGGGAAGCAACACGCCGATTCCCATTCATATCCGACTGATATGCGCAACCAACCGGAATCTGCAAGAGATGGTAGTGAAAGGTGAATTCCGGGAAGATTTGCTCTATCGCATCAATACCATTCATGTAGAGATTCCTCCTTTGCGGGAACGGAAAGAAGATATTATTCCATTGGCCGAAAGGTTCATGGTACGCTTTTGCAAACAATATGACAAGGCATTGATGAAGTTCACTCCCGACGCTAAAGATAAATTGAAAGCACACCTTTGGTATGGTAATATCCGTGAACTGGAACACGTGATTGAAAAGACCGTTATCATCAATGACAGTCCGCTCGTTCCCGCCGAATTGTTCCAATTATCCATTCCACGGACGGAGAGTCAGGAGAAAAGTATTTCTACGCTGGAAGAGATGGAAATGCAGATGATACGGAAAGCGCTCGCCACTTGTGCAGGAAACTTATCGGCAGTAGCCGCCCAACTGGGAATAACCAGGCAGACTCTTTATAACAAGATGAAAAAGTTCGGATTATGACAGTGCAGCTTCAACAAGTAGGTGTTCAATATTGGTTCAGAGTCTTACTGACGGTACTTTTCTGTATATCGTCCGTGTGGTTCGGTATACATCAATCATACAGCTGGTTAGGAGTCAGTCTTTGTCTATTGGTTCTTAGCATACTTTGGCAAATCCGCCTTTATCGCCTCCACACCAAACAAGTGCTTTTTATGATTGATGCGCTCGAGAATAATGATAATACATTTCATTTTACCGAAGAAAACGGTACTCCCGAAAGCAAAGAAATAAACCGGGCGCTCAACCGCGTGGGACATATCTTATATAGCGTGAAAGCTGAAACAGCCCAGCAAGAGAAATACTACGAACTAATTCTCGACTTTGTCAGTACAGGATTAGTAGTGCTCAATGACAATGGAGCCGTTTATCAGAAGAACAAAGAAGCACTCCGTATTTTAGGGCTGAATGTGTTTACACATATCCGCCAATTGAGTCAGGTGGATGCGCAGCTTATGGAAAAAATAGAGAACTGTCGCCCGGGTGACAAACTACAAGTCATATTTCACAATGAACGGGGAACGATTAACTTATCCATCCGTGTATCGGAAATCAATGTACGCAAAGAGCATCTGCGCATCCTTGCCCTGAATGATATCAATACCGAACTGGATGAAAAAGAAATAGATTCATGGATCCGGCTGACACGGTACTGACACATGAAATCATGAACTCTGTGACTCCCATCACTTCCCTTTGCGATACGCTTCTTTCAATATCAGCGAATAAAGACGAAGAAATAAATCACGGATTGCAAACAATCAGTACGACCGGAAAAGGGTTGCTTGCCTTTGTAGAATCATACCGGCAATTCACACGTATACCGACACCGGAACCCTCCTTGTTCTATGTGAAAGCATTCATAGAAAGAATGGTTGAACTTGCCTGTCATCAGCATCCATGTGAGCATATCCGTTTCCACACAGAGATTACTCCTGCGGACTTAATCGTATATGCAGATGAGAATCTTATTTCACAGGTAGTTATCAATCTTTTAAAGAACGCAATTCAAGCAATCGGCAATCAGCCGGATGGGAGAATTGAGTTGAAGGCGTCCTGCAATGACATGGAAGAAATATGGATTGAGATAAAGAACAATGGCCCCGAAATCCCAGCGGAAATAGCAGAACATATCTTCATTCCTTTCTTTACGACCAAAGAAGGCGGTAGCGGAATCGGACTTAGTATCTCCCGCCAAATCATGCGCCTTTCGGGAGGAAGCCTTACGTTACTACGAGAGAAAGAGACAACGTTTATTTTAAAATTCAAATAACGATTGATATATGATACCTACACTAGTCAATAATCCGTTATTCCGTGGAATCACTCCGGAAAGACTTCTTGCCGATCTGGAAGAGATCAGTTTTCATACACGTTCTATAAGAAAGGAGAAATCTGGCGCGAACAGGGAGATGTGTGCAACCGTCTTGTCATCCTGACCAAAGGAAGTGTGCGTGGGGAAATGATTGACTATTCGGGACGTCTTATCAAGGTGGAAGATATAACTGCTCCCAGAGCGATTGCCCCCCTGTTCCTGTTTGGTGAGCAGAACCGCTATCCGGTGGAGGTAACTGCCAATGAACCGACAGAGGTGATCGAGCTTCCTAAACCAAGTGTTTTGAGTTTGTTCCGCAAGAACGAGCTGTTTTTGGAAAACTATATGAATCTCTCCGCCAATTATGCACGGACTTTATCAGATAAACTTTTCTTCATGTCATTCAAGACCATTCGTCAGAAACTTGCCTCCTACCTGCTCCGCCTGTACAAACAACAGCAACAGACACATATCACCCTCGACCGTTCGCAACAGGAGTTGAGTGATTACTTCGGAGTCTCCCGCCCTTCCCTCGCCCGCGAACTGGCACACATGCAGGAAGACGGACTATTGATAGCAGATCGTAAACATATCACTATCTTACAGAAAGAAGAACTGGTCCGGCTCATCCAATAATGCTCCGATTTAAAAATCATTTATCTAATTGTGAGTATTTGAGATAAAAATATTCATTGTTGTAACATTGGTTACAGAATCACCTGAAACCTTTCCTCTACTTTTGCGTTCAATAAATAAACTGTTGGACTAATTAAAAACGTAAAAGTTATGAGTATGTTCTGTTATCAATGTCAAGAAACCGCAATGGGTACGGGTTGTACCTTAAAAGGTGTATGCGGTAAAACTTCCGAAGTGGCTAACCTGCAAGACCTGCTGCTTTTTGTAGTACGTGGAATTGCTGTCTACAACGAACATCTGCGTAAAGAGGGACAGTCTTCCGAACAAGCAGACAAATTTATCTATGATGCTTTGTTCATCACCATCACTAACGCCAATTTTGATAAAGTAGCGATCACCGAAAAAATCAAAGAAGGACTGAAACTGAAAAAGGAACTTGCCGGTAAGGTAAAGATCGAGAATGCTCCTGACGAATGTCTTTGGGATGGAAACGAAGAGGAATTTGAAGAAAAATCAAAAACGGTCGGTGTGCTTCGCACGCCCAACGAGGATATACGCTCACTAAAAGAACTCGTACACTATGGCCTGAAAGGAATGGCTGCCTACGTAGAGCATGCGCATAACCTGGGTTATCAGTCACCGGAGATATTTGCATTCATGCAGCATGCATTGTCCGAATTGACCCGCAATGATATTACTGTGGAAGAATTGGTTCAATTAACGCTGGAAACAGGAAAACATGGAGTATCGGCAATGGCACAGCTGGACAAGGCAAATACGAGCAGTTACGGTAATCCGGAAATCTCACAAGTGAATCTTGGTGTCCGCAATCATCCGGGTATATTGATAAGCGGACATGATTTAAAAGACCTCGAAGAGTTGCTGGAGCAAACGGAAGGTACAGGGATAGATGTATATACGCACAGTGAAATGCTGCCTGCGCACTATTATCCTCAACTAAAGAAGTATAAGCATCTGGCAGGAAACTACGGAAATGCCTGGTGGAAACAAAAAGAGGAATTTGAAAGTTTCAACGGTCCGATCCTGTTTACAAGTAACTGTATTGTTCCGCCACGTGCGAATGCCAGCTACAAAGACCGCATTTACATCACAGGAGCCTGTGGGCTGGAAGGCGCGCATTATATCCCCGAGCGCAAGGATGGAAAACCGAAAGATTTTTCTGCCCTGATTGCTCATGCTAAACAATGCCAGCCACCCGTAGCCATCGAAAACGGAACACTCATCGGTGGATTCGCTCATGCACAGGTGACGGCTTTAGCGGATAAAGTGGTGGATGCCGTGAAAAGTGGAGCCATCCGTAAGTTCTTTGTAATGGCAGGATGCGACGGACGTATGAAGAGCCGTGAATATTATACGGAATTTGCTCAAAAGCTACCCGGTGATACAGTGATTCTTACGGCAGGTTGCGCCAAGTACAGATACAATAAATTAGCTTTAGGTGATATCAACGGTATTCCGAGAGTATTGGATGCGGGACAATGTAACGACAGTTACTCACTGGCTGTAATCGCTCTAAAACTGAAAGAAATCTTCGGGTTAGATGATGTGAATCAGTTACCTATCGTATACAACATTGCATGGTACGAACAAAAGGCGGTCATTGTTTTATTGGCATTGCTGGCTTTAGGAGTGAAACATATTCATTTAGGACCTACTCTTCCAGCTTTCCTTTCACCGAATGTAAAGAACGTATTGATCGAGCAATTTGGAATCGGAGGTATCAGTACAGTGGATGAAGATATTGTGAAGTTTCTATCATAAATGATAAGGGAACAGAAGGGTATTTTACAGGCAAATTTCCTTCTAAAAGATAGTGACGGTATATGATAAGGATAGTGACGCTATACGGCAATGATACCGTCACTATTTCCATCATATACCGTCACTATCTTTTTTATATATAATCGGGAATCCTGCGTTTATTCTTTCTTCTCGAATACCGGCTTCCTTTTATAGTGATTTCCTTTTTTAATCTTCTTTGGGCAATATCAAATTGAGAACTACTCCTACCAAAGCTGCCAATCCGATACCGGACAAAGAAAAATCACCCCAGCTAAAAGCAGCGCCACCAATCCCGACAGTCAGTGTCAAAGACACGATAACGATATTTCTTGTACGGCTCAAATCAATACAGTTATTCACAAGATTACCAATACCCGCACAGGCAATCGTCCCGAAAAGCAACAGCATAATGCCACCCAGTACCGCACTAGGTATGGATCTTAGTAATGCGCTGATTTTACCGATAACGGAGAATAAGATAGCAGAGATGGCAGCTATTCGGATCACTTGCGGATTGGTAATCTTTGTCAATGACATGGCTCCTGTCACTTCCGAATAGGTAGTCACAGGAGGCCCACCCAGCAATCCGGCACAGAAACAAGCCAGACCATCACCCAATAAGGTGCGGTGCAATCCCGGGTCTTTCACGAAATCTTTTCCCGTAACCGTATTCACCACATAGACATCACCAATATGCTCTATCACCGGAGCAATAGCTACCGGAATCATAAATAACACCGGCTCCCATGAGAATTTAGGAAAGACAAACTGCGGCAATCCAATCCAAGCGGCATCTCTGACGCCGGACAAATCCAAACCATAGAAGAGCCATGCAGCCAGATACCCCACTACAATTCCACAGAAAATAGGTATCAGCTTCAAAAGTCCTTTAGCTTTCATCGAAACAACAACCGCAGTCACCAATGAAAGCAGAGCCAGCACCCAGTTCTCTTTTGCCATATTCACTCCCGTTCCTGCCAATGACAAACCTATCAGAATAATGACAGGTCCTATGACAACAGGAGGAAACAACCGTTCAATCACCCGCACTCCCTGCCATTTGACAAGCGCACTCATCACAAAGTAAACTAATGCAACTCCAACCATGCCGGATAAGGCGCCGGGCAGCCCATAAAGTTCTGTCGCTTTAATGATAGGCGCAATAAATGCGAAACTACTTCCCAAAAAGATAGGAACCTTTCCACGCGTAACGGCATGAAAGATAAGCGTACCAATACCTGCTGTAAACAGAGCTGTCGAAGGATCGAGTCCCACCAATAACGGCACGAGTACCGTAGCTCCGAAAGCCACAAACAAGAATTGTACCCCCACCACCCCTTTCCTCAAAGGTGTAAGATTATTTGAATCCATAAGTATAATGTAGATTAATCTCTGCAAAATTAGTCTTTTTAGACAATTTAACTCCCTTTTTTCACAAAAATACATCTAAAAAGAGGTTTTATTTGTTGTTAATAATGTGTAACTTCGCACGGTGAGAATTAAAACGACAATTTTATAACTTTATAATATATTGCCTATGATATTTACAGCAGAAAACACCCTACTTATCGGTTCTATCTTACTTTTCGTCAGCATTGTTGTTGGAAAAACCGGATATCGCTTTGGAGTACCTACCTTATTATTGTTCCTCGTAGTAGGAATGTTGTTTGGAAGTGACGGCCTCGGCCTGCAATTCCACGACGCGAAAGACGCGCAGTTTATCGGTATGGTCGCTCTTAGCATTATCCTTTTCTCGGGAGGTATGGATACGAAATTCAGAGAAATCAAACCTATTTTAGGTCCCGGTATCGTGCTTTCCACTGTCGGAGTACTGCTCACAGCTCTTTTCACCGGGCTCTTTATCTGGTGGGTATCAGGTATGAGCTGGTCTAATATTTATTTGCTATCACCACTTCCCTGCTTTTGGCCTCTACCATGTCGTCTACGGACTCGGCTTCGGTATTCGCCATTCTCCGTTCACAGAAAATGAACTTAAAACATAACCTCCGCCCCATGCTGGAGTTGGAGAGCGGAAGTAATGACCCGATGGCTTATATGCTTACCATTGTCCTGATACAGTTCATTCAGTCGTCTGGTATGGGAGCCGGAGCCATAGTCGGTTCTTTTGCCATCCAGTTTATCGTCGGTGCGGCTGCCGGATATGTACTTGGAAAGCTCGCTATCCGAATGTTGAACAAGCTCAATATTGACAATCAGGCCTTATATCCTATCTTATTACTTGCATTTGTATTTTTCACTTTCTCCATCACCGACTTACTGAAAGGTAACGGATACCTTGCCGTATATATCGCCGGTATCATGGTGGGAAACAATAAAATCATGCATCGTAAGGATATCTACACCTTTATGGACGGACTGACCTGGTTGTTTCAAATCATCATGTTCCTTTGCCTGGGATTGCTTGTCAATCCGCACGAGATGTTGGAAGTAGCTGCTGTGGCATTGCTGATTGGTGTCTTTATGATTATTATCGGCCGGCCGTTAAGCGTATTCCTTTGTTTGCTTCCATTCCGGAAAATCACGATGAAATCACGTATTTTCGTGTCCTGGGTAGGATTGCGCGGTGCAGTTCCTATTATCTTTGCCACCTATCCGGTAGTGGCGGGCGTAGAAGGTTCGAACCTCATCTTCAACATTGTTTTCTTTATTACCATCGTGTCATTGGTGGTACAGGGAACAACGATTTCTTTCGTAGCCCGAATCTTGAATCTTTCCAAACCACTGGAAAAAACTGGAAATGATTTCGGAGTGGAACTCCCGGAAGAAATAGACTCTGATCTTAGTGATATGACCATTACTAAAAGTATGTTGGAAGAAGCAGATACATTGAAAGATATGAATCTCCCGAAAGGCACGCTGGTAATGATTGTGAAGCGCGGAGATGAGTTCCTGATTCCCAACGGAACGCTGAAACTGCATGAAGGAGATAAACTGCTGCTCATCTCCGAAAAATCAAAAGAAGAAGAGACTGATTCTGACTAACATCCGAAAAAATTTATTCTATACACTATAACAGATTCGTCTCCACGCATGAAGCCTCTTGTCCCTACAAGACACTCGTTTCTTATTCATGCGTGGAGACGAAATGTTTTAAATAGGCCAACAGACTAGTTTTAAGGAAGAAACACGAAAACGCCTTAGCAAGCCGTAAAAATTGTTCATTCCTCTCCGTTAATTAACCGTAAAACTTGAATTTAAAATTCGGTTTACATCAGCGAAGTATTAATTTTGCGCAGTTTTAAACTAAATGTGCAAAAATCGAATGGAACAAGAACATCAGTTCATTGATTATATTGAGCAAAGCATCATCAAAAACTGGGACAAGGATGCCTTAACTGACTATAAAGGAATTACCCTTCAATATAAGGATGTAGCGCGTAAAATCGCTAAATTTCACATTGTCTTGGAAAGTGCCGGCATCCAGCCGGGAGATAAAATTGCCGTTTGCGGACGTAACAGTGCTCATTGGGCGGTTACTTTCCTGGCAACGATTACTTATGGAGCCGTTATTGTTCCTATTTTGCATGAATTCAAGGCAGATAATATTCATAATATCGTCAACCATTCCGAAGCCAAATTACTTTTTGTCGGTGACCAAGCCTGGGAAAATTTGAATGAGGACGCCATGCCTTTATTAGAGGGTATTGCTTTACTAACAGATTTCTCACCATTAGTATCACGCAACGAGAAACTCACTTATGCTTTGAACACCGGAATGCAATATATGGTCGACAATATCCCAAGAACTTCCGCCCGGAACATATTTGCTACCGGAAGGATCATCCTGAAGAACTGGCTATTATCAATTATACTTCCGGCACCACAGGTTACTCTAAAGGAGTGATGCTCCCCTATCGCAGTCTTTGGTCGAATGTGGCTTACTGCTTCGAGATGCTTCCCGTTAAACCGGGCGATCATATCGTTTCCATGTTGCCTATGGGGCATGTGTTCGGTATGGTATATGATTTCCTTTACGGATTTTCTGCAGGTGCGCACATCTATTTCCTGACGCGCATGCCGTCTCCGAAAATCATTTCTCAATCTTTCTCTGAAATCAAGCCAAGAGTGATCTCTTGTGTGCCATTGATTGTGGAAAAGATTATTAAGAAAGATATTCTTCCTAAAGTAGACAGCACAATCGGTAAGTTATTGCTTAAAGTGCCTATCGTGAATGATAAAATCAAATCGCTGGCACGGCAGGCCGCCATGGAAATCTTCGGTGGAAACTTTGACGAGATTATTATCGGAGGCGCTCCTTTCAATGCTGAAGTTGAGGCCTTCCTTAAAAGATAGGATTCCCCTATACAATCGCTTACGGTATGACTGAATGTGGTCCTATCATTTGCTCCAGTCGTTGGGAAACGCTGAAACTTGCTTCTTGTGGTAAGGCAACCAGCCGAATGGAAGTTCGTATTGACTCGCCGGACCCGGAAACGCATGCCGGAGAAATCGTATGTAGAGGAATGAACATGATGCTGGGATATTACAAAAATCCGGAAGCTACCGCGCAAATTATTGACGCTAACGGCTGGCTGCATACCGGTGACCTCGGCACGTTGGATGAAGAAGGTTACGTAACAGTTCGCGGACGTAGCAAAAACCTGCTTCTCACCTCCAGCGGACAGAACATCTATCCGGAAGAAATTGAAAGCAAGCTGAATAATATGCCGTATGTTGCGGAATCACTGATTGTCTTACAGCATGAAAAGCTGGTAGCAATGATTTATCCGGATTTTGATGATGCTTTCGCTCATGGATTGCAGCAGACGGATATTCAGAAAGTGATGGAACAAAACCGTATCGAGTTGAATCAACAGCTTCCTAACTATTCTCAAATAAGCAAGATAAAGATCCATTTCGAGGAATTTGAAAAGACTGCGAAAAAGTCAATCAAACGCTTTATGTATCAGGAAGCAAAGGGATAATTATCCCGGATAGCGCGATAAGTATCCTTGCAATTTCAGAAAAACAGTACAACTCAAAAAGGAGAAACACTTAAATGTAGAGCAAATTTCTTTCTTCAGATGCCAGGAAAAAAGTATCTTTGCGCATAAACAATCTGAATGATGGCAAAGATATTATTAGTTGAAGATGAAATAAACATCGCCTCTTTCATTGAACGGGGGTTAAAAGAGTTCGGACATACAGTAACCGTCTGTCATGACGGAAACGCCGGTTGGAAAATCCTTCAGGACGAACCTTTCGATCTTTTGATACTGGACATTATCATGCCGAAAATAAACGGTTTGGAACTTTGCCGGCTTTATCGGCAGACGTTCGGCTACCAGTCTCCTGTGATCATGTTGACAGCTCTGGGTACAACGGAAGATATCGTCAAAGGACTGGATGCGGGAGCAGATGATTATCTCGTCAAGCCTTTCAGTTTCCAAGAACTGGAGGCACGCATCAAGGCCTTGTTAAGACGCAATAAAGAAGTAACCTCCAATCTGCTGACTTGTGATAATCTGATATTGGATTGCAATACCCGAAGAGCTAAAAGAGGCAATATAGATATTGATCTTACTGTCAAGGAATATCGTCTGCTCGAATATTTCATGACTCACCAAGGGGTTGCGCTCTCACGTATCACCCTGCTCAAAGATGTGTGGGACAAGAACTTTGATACCAACACCAATATCGTAGATGTTTATGTAAACTATCTCCGGGTAAAGATAGACCGTGACTTTGATAAAAAGCTGATTCACACAGTCGTAGGATTAGGATATATCATGAATACTTAAACTCACCAACTATCCCGGCTATGAAAATAGGTTCCAAAATAGCTCTTTTCTATACGTTAATCAGCGTGTTGACGACTGTCATTATCATTGCTGTATTTTATATTTTCAGTACACAGTATATCAATAAGCTCTATGCTTCCTACCTGCGTGAGAAAGCCTACCTGACTGCACAGAAGCACTGGGAAAAGGATGAAGTAGACGAACAGAGTTACCAGATTATCCAACGCAAATATGATGAACTTCTGCCCGAAGCTCATGAGATTCTTCTCAACATGGATAGTCTTTCTGAAGTGCGTGATACGTTGAATAAGTATCTCACGCAACACCAGCAAACACTTCTACTGGCAGGGAAAGACAGTATTCCTTTTTCTTTTAAATATAAGGATCAGTTGGGAGCCGCCCTTTATTATCCGGATAATGAAGGGAATTTCATCGTACTTGTCATGTCCCGGAATGCTACGGAACAGAAATCAAGGAACATCTGTTGTTACTTTCCATTTTCCTCGTTTTAGCCAGTTCCATCCTGATCTTTTTCATCGGGAAAATATATTCCGGTCGTATTTTGGTTCCGCTGCAACACATATTAAAGGAATTGAAAAGAATACGGGCCAACAGTCTGAATCGTAGGTTAAAGACTACCGGAAATAATGACGAGCTGGAGGACATGATAAAAACACTAAATAGTATGCTCGATCGCCTGGATAGTGCTTTCAAGGCAGAGAAATCCTTTGTAAGCCATGCTTCGCACGAGTTGAACAATCCGATTACTGCTATTCAGGGAGAATGTGAAATCAGCCTGCTCAAAGAAAGAAGTACCGGAGAATACATTGAATCCCTGCAACGAATTTCTTCGGAGAGTAAACGGTTGTCCAGCCTGATCCGCCACCTTCTTTTTCTTTCGCGGCAGGAAGAAGAACTCCTGAAAAATAATGTGGAAGAGATCATTCTATCTGATATATTGAAAGAGTTGACCGATTTTAATAAAAGAATCCGTCTCCACTTGGAAGCAACAGAACAACAAGCTGTTGTTAAGGCTAATCCTTATCTGTTAAAGATAGCATTGAAAAATATAATTGACAACGCATGTAAATACTCCGATAAGGAAGTAAATGTGGCTCTCTATCGGGAGCAGCAACAAGTCATTCTTGAGGTGGAAGATCAGGGAATCGGTATTCCGCAAGAAGAAATAGAGCATATTTTCCAGTCTTTCTATCGGTGTAGTAACACCCGGGATTATGCCGGACAAGGCATCGGACTTAGTCTGACTTTGAAAATCATTTCTGCTTATCATGGAAAGCTGGATATATCTTCAGAAATAGAAAAAGGAACAAAAGTACGGGTGATTTTTTAATTCACCCTTCTTTTATCCCTTTCTCACTCTACCTACTGAAAACTACAAATTTAATCTATGAGCGTTTTTCCACAGAATAGAAATGAACTAAATACGTCTTTGCAATAACTTTCCGTTTTATCATATAACATTCGTTCATATACCACTTCTACGATGAGAGGAAAGACAAACAAGGCAAAGAAAGTCGCTCCTATCAATCCGCCGATAATAACAATTGCCAACGGACGCTGTGATTCCGAACCAATTCCATGACTCATGGCAGCAGGCAACAAACCGATAGCCGCCATTGCCGCTGTCATAATCACAGGGCGGATACGTGAGCGTACTCCTTCTTTCGTGGCCTCCTCCAAAGGAGAACCCAGTTTCAGATTCGCCTTGATGTCGGAAATCATAATCACGCCGTTCTGAATACAAATACCGAACAAGGCTATGAAACCGATACCTGCAGAAATGGAGAAGTTGAATCGTGTTATCAGAAGGGCTACAATACCCCCACAGCGGCAAATGGCACATTCAGCAATACCAGTCCGGCATCCCGCGCATTAGAGAACAGAATAAACAGGATGATAAAGATGATAGCAATACTGATGGGAACCACTTGTGCCAAGCGTTTCGTGGCACGTTGCTGGTTCTCGAAATCACCAGTCCATTTCAGCGAATATCCTGTCGGCAGATGTACGGATGCATTTACCTTTTTCTGTGCCTCGGCAACTGCCGTACCCATATCACGGCCTCTCACCGAGAATTTCACTGCACAGAATCGTGCATGATTATCACGGAAAATAAGTAATGGTCCCGTAATGGTCGTTATATCTGCCAGTTCCTTGATAGGCACCATTGTGCCATCCATTGCCGGAACCAGTATTTTACCTATTTCCTCTTCATTCTGGCGGAATTGTTCGCTATACCTTACCATGATATTGAATTTCCGTTCGTCCTCATACAACAATGAAGCGATTTTCCACCAATCGCCATCTCGATAATCGATTGCACATCTTCCTTAGCAACACCATAACGCGCCAACTGACCTTCATTCAACTCTATACGAAGTTCCGGCTGACCGATATTCCGGATCACACCCAAGTCTTCAATCCCTTGAACCGTACCCAGGATTTTCTCAATCTGCACCGCATATTTCTCCGACTCATACAAGTCTTTACCAAACACCTTCACCGCAATAGATCCTTTCACACCGGAAGCGGCTTCCTCCACATTATCGGTAATCGGCTGTGAGAAATTGAAGTCAATGCCGGGGTAAATGGATAAATCCTCCTGCATTTTATCGATCAGTTCCATTTTTGTCAATTTACTCTCCCATTCCTTTTCAGGTATATATCAACGTGAAACTCGATATTATAGAATCCGGTAGCATCTGTTCCGTCATTCGGTCGGCCGGTCTGTGACAGGACTTGACGTACTTCCGAAAACGTTAATAGCTTCCTTCTCATTTTATTGGCAAGCGTCACCGATTCATCCAGCGAAATGCTTTGTGGCAAGGTGGCACGAATATAGATAGACCCCTCATTCAACTGTGGAAGAAACTCCGTACCCAAGAAAGAAAAAAGCCATAATCCGACACCTGCGATGACCGTTGCCAGTCCGATAGTCAGTCTTCTGTGCGCATAGAATAAATCAAAAAGAGCCGTACACTTTGTATTGATAAAACGGACAAAACGATTATTCTTCTCACGCACATTCTTCTTCAACAGCATAGACGACATTACCGGCACCAGGGTCAGCGTAAAGATCAAAGCTCCTAACAGTGCAAAACCCAGCGTATAGGCCAAGGGAGAAAACATCTTTCCTTCTACCTTCTGGAAAGAGAAGATAGGAATCAACGCGGTAATGATAATCAATTTGGAGAAGAAAACTGCCTTCGCCTTGTCTTTTGCGGTATTACGGATCAATCCCATTTTGGACATGACATTAAATGCCGGCATTCCTACTTGCCTTGCTTTCTTGTCCAAAGCCACAAACACTCCTTCCACCATCACCACTGCCCCATCAATAATGATACCGAAGTCAATGGCTCCCATAGAAAGCAGATTGGCGGACATTCCCATCACCCGTAGACAGATAAAAGCGAATAGAAGGCTAATGGGATAACGACAGCAACAATCACGGTAGTCCGCCAATCTGCCATAAAAATCAATACAATAAACGTAACCAATAAAATCCCTTCGATCAGGTTATGTGTCACCGTCTTTACCGCCAGATTCACCAAATCCTCCCGGTCATAGAATGAAACGATTTTCACATCTTTGGGAAGTATATTCTGATTCAAGTCTTCTATTTTATCTTTCAGGTTTGCAATCACCTCGCCCGGATTCTCCCCTTTCCGCATGACTACAATGCCTTGTACCACATCATCTTCATCCATTCGTCCTACCTGGCCGAGGCGTGGCAAACAGGACTCGTGTACATCGGCAAGATTCTTCACCAAAATCGGAGTACCGTTGATGTTTTTCACTACGATGTTTCTCAATTCTTCCAAGTCATTAATCAGACCAATTCCACGAACAACATAAGCTTGCGAACTCTTGGTGATGACATCTCCTCCTACATTGATGTTACTCTTGGCTATCGCATCATAAAGCTCCAAAGAAGTAATTCCATAGTTAATCAACTGGTGAGGATTCACGCTTACCTCAAACGTTTTCACTTCTCCGCCGAAGCTCACAATATCCGCTACGCCGGATACCGAACGAAGGTTACGCTCGATCACCCAATCCTGGATTGTTTTCAGCTCCCGCACACTACGTTTATCACTACGGAGTGTATAACGGAATATTTCTCCCGTCGGCCATATAACGGTTGCACTTCCGGAGTAACCCCGTCAGGAAGATCGGCATCATTCAATAAATTATATACCTGTTGACGGGCGGTGAAATCATCCACACGATCTTCGAACATCACATTGATTACAGAAAGTCCGAAAAGAGTGGTAGAACGAATATCCGTTTTCTTCTGAACTGGATTCATGGCAATCTCAACAGGAATGGTGATAAACTTCTCTACCTCTTCCGCACTACGTCCCGGCCATTGCGTGATAATCGTCACTTTCGTATTCGTCACATCCGGGAAAGCATCTATCGGAGTATGTTTAAAAGAAACAGCTCCGGCTATAACGGCAATCGCTGTACAGAAGAAAATAAAGAACTTATTCTTCAGCGAGAAAGCCACTATATTATCTATGAATTTGTGCATTACTATTTTCTGTTTTTAATCTGCATTCAACGCATTATATACCAACAATACATTATTATTCAGCACCCTGTCCCCCTCGGAAAGCCCGGAACGGATATAGCACTCCTTGCTCAACTGTTTGTATACATCTACCTCTTTCACCTGCAAACGCTGATCCGGCTCTACTACAACAACATAGTTTTTCCCTCCTTCAAACACCAGCGCATGAGAATCGATACGAGGCATTGAAGTTCCATCTGCTTTGCACTTCACACTTACATTCGTAAACATCCCCGGCTTCAACAGATACTCTTCATTCTTTAATTTGATACGGACATTCATTGTTTTACTTTCGCTATTCAGCAAATGATATACCTTATCAATAGTGCCGGCAAACATCTTATCCGGATAGGCCAATGTAGAAATGCGTACAGAAGCACCTTCAGAAACTTTACTGATATCGCTTTCATACACATCTGCCATCACCCATACGTCCGACAACCCCGAAATCGTGAACAACTCTTCACTCTGATCCGGACGCAACTGCATATCCCTGCTGATTTGTTTCTCCACAATAAAGCCCGAAACAGGAGATTTCAACTGATAATAAGCATTTCCGGAGAAATTATAAATGGAAAAGACTTCCTTTATCCTTCTTTCTTCGGCTTCGGCACTCGTCAACTCCTGCTTTGCCTGAAGCATATCTTTATCCGAAGCCATGCCAGAATTATACATATCCTGCGTAGCATCCATGTTTCTGCGAGCGAGCAACAGTTGTTGTTCCGCTTCTTTCAATTGTTTCTCATAGTCCGCCACTTCTCCACTGCGGATGACTGCCAGTACATCTCCTTTACGAACATAATCTCCTATTTCTGCTTTCAGTTCCGTCACCGTGCCTCCAAACATCGGATATACATGCGCTACCTGATTTTCATTAAAAGTGACCCGTCCGTTCAATGTCAGTTCATCAATCACTTCTTGAACGTGAACCGTATCGACAGATACAATTCTCAACAAGCTATCTGTCAGGCATAAAGCAGTCGGTTCAACATTCGGTTGTTCTCCTTTACCGGAGCATGCTCCCAATACGGTAGTAAGCAATATGCAAGGAAGGAATTTATTCCAGTTCATAGTCTTTGATAATTTATGAATATTAGTAGTTTAATATATTTTGCCCGATAGTTGTATTCAGGTTTTCCATCGCGAGGAAAACATCTTTCTTTATTTCATGCAACTGAATACAGGTTTCCTTATAACTGTCATAATAATCGATAAACTCCAGCAAGCTGATATTCCGCTTGGTAAAGTTTTCATTCACTCCTGTTATCAGTTTCTCAAAATTACGTTCCAAATCCATATTGGTAGATTGGTAAAGCTGAACTGCTTTTTCCAGTGAAGCATAAGCGGTATAAAGTTCCATATCTGCACGATTAGCAGCATTTTCCTGTTCCGCTCCTGCCTGTTGAATACTAAAACGGGCTGCCTTTATATTTCCCTGATTGCGATTGAAAATAGGTACTGACAAGCTCACTCCTACCGCAAAATAGTTATTGATAAAGTTTCCGGCACGGTCATAGTTCCCTTTCACCGAGAACTCCGGAAATGCCATCGATTTCTGCAATTTCAGATTGGCACGGGAAGCACTTACCGTACTTCTGGCAATCTTCAAGTCCGGACGTTCATTTACCATCGCTTTCAAATCAGCAAACGATAATTGAGACAAATCCAATTGCTTCAACACCTCTTCGTCCAGTGATAACTTAACCGTAGTATCTCCCGGAAGATTTAACAAGACATTCAGTTCTCCTCTAAGAGTCAGCAACTCGTTTTCCCGTTCGTTCTTCTCTTTCTTCAGCGAAAATAGCATAGATTCCAAACGAGACATTTCCATCAATGAGATATTTCCTTTCTCCTGTTGCAGCTTCATTCCGGCAAGCAGTTCTTGCAGAGAGTTCACTTCTTTCTCGTAGATGGATATGGATTTCGAAAGAAAATAGACTTGCACAAACTTCTCATTCAACTCCTGACGGAGTGTTCTCATCACCTCTTCAAACTGATATTCCGCTATTTCCTTATTGATTTTTTCCAGCTTTATCTGCTTGTTTCGCTGTCCGGCAAGGCGAATGACCTGTTCAACCTCCACAACCGTTTCACCCTCCTTACCAAAATCAAAATACTTTCCGTTCAAGCGGTTATAGACATTCTGTTCCAGCGAGATGACCGGATTCTCAAATAACCTGGCTTGCAGCACTTGTGCCTGTGCCATATCAATGTTATACCGTTCGGCTATCAGCGATAAGTTACGTTCCAGGAAACGTTGTTCCGCCTCTTTCAGCGTTAATGTTCCTGTGGTAGCCTGTTGCGCACATATTCCTCCTGTCAGCAGAAGAAAAAAAGAAATTAAAAATTCTCTGTTCATTACTATATTTATCTTTATTACCTTATCGTAGTTGTCGCAGCAAAATTACAATTCTGCAACCGGAGAAACGGAAAAAAACGATTATAAGCCTCTCATATCAGATTAGAATTTGATTAGAAAAGAGCCATAAAGGAAGAATTGTAAACACAACAGGAAAAATGGCCAGCCTTCTTTCATTCCAACTCCCCTATCTTTGCAGGAGAGAAAATAAAACGAATCATTAAAAAATAGTAGGATATATGAAAATAATAGATTTAACCAAAGATAGTTTTGTTGAGAAAGTAGCTGATTATCAATCTTATCCTGATAGTTGGAACTTTAAAGGGAATAAACCTTGCCTGGTCGATTTTCATGCACCCTGGTGTGTCTATTGCAAAGCATTATCGCCTATATTAGACCAATTGGCAAAAGAATACGAAGGTAAATTAGATATTTATAAAGTGGATGTCGATCAGGAACCGGAACTGGAAAGCGCATTTAAGATTCGTACCATTCCCAATCTGTTACTTTGCCCGTTGAACGGCAAACCGGCAATGAAATTAGGCACTATGAATAAAGCCCAATTGAAAGAATTAATAGAAACCAGTTTACTTTCAGAATAGAAAAACATCGAAAGTCCGGAAAGTTCCTTATGACGATAGACTGATAAACTACCAGGCTTTTGATATAATACAGAACATTTGCTGTTATAATAAGAGGCTGAAAAGCCTTGATCTTATAAAATGCCCCTTACTAGAACTAAACTGAACTCCTAAAATTTTGTATCCAACTTTTGGGATTCAGTTTAGTTCTTAGTAAAGGGCATTTTTCTTTTAGGAAGTCTCCGGACGGCATCTTCCCTTTCAATGGTTATTTATGCAACAGATTATCAGTTCCCGGAACGATCTTTCCCATTGACCATACGCAACGTACATTCAGTTCTTTGTCAAGAATCACAATATCGGCATCCTTACCCTTTGCTAACGCCCCTTTACGATCACTCACTCCAATTAAACGGGCAGGAGTTTCAGAAGCCATACGCACGGCATCTTCCAAAGGAATATTCGCTTTCTTTACCATAGTGCGAACCAACACATCCATTGTAGCCAAACTACCGGCCAACGCAGAATGATCCGCCATCTTGCATACGCCATCCTCTATGATATAGCGAGGATCAATCGGTTCATTCCCTTCATAAGCGGCATATGCCAAAGCATCGGTAACAAGGCAGGTATTCTCCACGCCTTTCAACTTATAAACCAGTTTCAGGATAGTGGCAGGCAAGTGAATACCGTCCGCAATCACTTCCACAGTCATTCCATCCGTCAGATACACACTTTCCACTGTACCCTCATATTTATATTCACGACGTTTATGGAAACCCGGCATCGCATTATAGAAATGAGCAGCATGAGAAAATCCTACTGCAAATGCAGCTTTAATTTCATCATATTCGGCTTCGGTATGTGTAACAGCAGTCATAATTCCTTTCGAACGGGTATACTTTGCAAAATCATGTGCACCGGGCAGTTCGGGACTAATATCCCAACGTCTGATACAAGACGTACGCTCCAACAAAGGAATATATTCATTTTCATCCGGAGTTTCAGAAAACCGTCATACTGCGTACCCGCCATCTTCGGATTCAGATATGGGCCTTCGATATGCAGACCGAGAATCGGAGAATCCTTCTCTTTCATCAAGTGCTCACATACATCGACTGCTGGTAGATTCTTTCGAATGAAGTAGAGGACAAAGTAGGAAATATACCGGTAGCACCATGTTTCAGATGTGCATTGGTTGCGGTGCGGAAAGCCTCTTCCGTTGCTTCCGTATAATCATGCCCACCACCTCCATGTGCATGCATACTTACGAATCCGGGCACTATCGTCATCCCTCTGGCATCAATAACCGTTGCACCGATAACCGCTAAATCACTATTAGTTACCTCTAATATTTTTCCATCACAAATCAATACGGAACCATCTTTCAACCAGCCTTGCGGGGTAAGTATTCTTCCGTTTATTATTTGAGTCAACATAGTCTTTGTTCTTTATTAGATTTAAAACAGTTTGTTGGTGCCTTCCACCAGTTCTCCCATTGCCCATACAGCTCTCACATTCAGGTCTCTGTCCAAGGCAATTATATCAGCATCCTTGCCACGCTCCAGCGTTCCTTTACGGTCGAGCACTCCCATAATCCGGGCAGGAGTTTCGGAAGCCATTCTTATGGCATCTTCCAAAGGAATTTCCGCCTTTTGCACCATGGTACGAATCAAACGATCCATCGTTGCAACACTCCCGGCCAAGGCTGAATGGTCTGCCAACTTACAGACTCCATCCTCAATAATCACACGCGGTCAAAGGCAACCTGGCTATCACTGGCGGCACAAGCCAACGCATCCGTTATCAGGCAAGTGCGTTCCACTCCTTTTATCTTATAGACAAGACGCAAGATCGTCGGAGGTACATGAATACCATCAGCCACCACTTCCACTGTCATATCATCAATCAGATAAATACTTTCTACTGTACCTTCATACTTGTACTCTTTCCGTTTATGGAAACCGGGCATCGCGTTATAAAAATGAGTGGCATGCGTATATCCCGCCTCATAAGCCGTCTGTATATCCTCAAATTCTGCCTGGGTATGTCCTACCGAAGCCAGAACACCTTTTGCCGTGATATATTTACCGAATTGCATGGCTCCGGGAAGTTCCGGTGCGGCATCCCAACGTTTGATACAGCGTGTTTCTTCCAATAACGGAATATATTCTTCGGGATCGGGATCTTTGATATTTTCCGGAATCTGTCCGCCTGCCATGTCCATATTGAAATAATGTCCTTCCAGATGGAGTCCGAGTACAGGGCTATTGGCTCCGCCATCATTTTTTCAGTAGTTGCCGCAGCTGCACGGATCATCGGAATGGTAGAAGAAGAAAGGGTAGGAAAAATACTGGTGGTACCATGCTGCATGTGAGCTTGATTGCTGTCCGGAAAGCCTCTTCGGTGCCTTCCATAAAGTCTCTTCCACCGCCACCGTGAACATGGATTTCTACACCGCCCGGAACAATATACATTCCTTTGGCATCAATCAGTTTGGCTCCGATAATGGCAAGGTCACAATTGGTTACTTCCAGAATTTTGTTATCGCGAATAAGAACTGACCCATCCTTCAGCCAACCTTGAGGCGTCAGGATGCGTGCATTAATGATCTGTGTTAACATATCACAAATAGTTAAATTAATTAAAGGTCTGTGTGAATCAATGACGCTCTTTTTTGGGGGGAGTACATTGATTTTTTCGTTTGCAAAATTACGTTTTTCTATTCAATCTATCGATAAAATCGTCCGATAAACTTCTAATAAAGTCCAATATTAAACGATTATTCAACCATATATAAATCAGAATTCATCAATCATAAATAAAAAAAGGTTGCCAATCTTATCGACTGACAACCTTATGTCTATATGGAGCGGAAAACGAGACTCGAACTCGCGACCCTAACCTTGGCAAGGTTATGCTCTACCAACTGAGCTATTTCCGCAAACTAAATTTCGTCATTCAGAATTCTGAAAGATGGGTGCCCAGAACAGGACTCGAACCTGCATGCCTCTCGACACACGCACCTGAAACGTGCGCGTCTACCAATTCCGCCACCTGGGCAAACTTAGTTCCATTATTCAAAGAAACAAGAGCGGAAAACGAGACTCGAACTCGCGACCCTAACCTTGGCAAGGTTATGCTCTACCAACTGAGCTATTTCCGCATTTCACTTTCATAAACTGTGAAGAGAAGGAGACTCGAACTCCCACGACATAACTGTCACTACCCCCTCAAAGTAGCGCGTCTACCAATTCCGCCACCTCTCCATAATTTTAAAGTTTAACCTTTGTGCCCAGAACAGGACTCGAACCTGCATGCCTCTCGACACACGCACCTGAAACGTGCGCGTCTACCAATTCCGCCACCTGGGCAAAGATTATTGTTCCAACATTTCAAAGAAACATGAGCGGAAAACGAGACTCGAACTCGCGACCCTAACCTTGGCAAGGTTATGCTCTACCAACTGAGCTATTTCCGCATTTTTTCGTTTGCGGTTGCAAAGGTAGGGATTTTCCGTAAACCTGCAAACATTCTGCCTACTTTTTTCACAGAAATCTGTTCACTTTGCATCGACCGCAAAACAATCATTTTGATTATCAACTCATTCGGCCACGATAATCTTCATAAGAAAATTGCTTGTATATTTCAGCTTTCCCCTCTTTGGTCCAGATAGCAATGGCAGGATGGTGAATTCCGTTAAACATATTTGTCTTGACCATCGTATAATGAATCATATCTTCGAACACAATACGTTCTCCGATTTGCAAAGGATGATCGAAACTCCACAATCCCATATAGTCACCACTCAAACAGGAATTTCCTCCGAGACGATAAATATATTTTCCTTCGTTTCCCATTTCGGCACCACGCACGGCAGGCTGATAGGGCATTTCCAAACAATCAGGCATGTGGCAAGTGAAACTGACATTCAAAATAGCCGTCTTGATTCCACGACTTTCCACAATATCCACTACTTCGGAAGTCAGCACTCCCGTCTGCCATGTAAAAGCCGAACCGGGTTCCAGGATAATTCGCAGATGAGGATGGCGTGCTTTTAATCCTTGCAATAGTGTTATCAAATGTTCGGTATCATAGTCTTTACGGGTCATCAGATGTCCACCACCGAGATTCAACCACTTTATCTGTGGAAAACAACGGGAAAATTTGGCTTCGAGATGTTCCAATGTACGTTCCAACTCATACGAAGAAGATTCACAATGACAATGACAATGAAAACCTTCAATGCCTTGCGGTAATACATCGGGCAACAAATCGGCTGTTATCCCAAAACGTGTACCGGGTGCACATGGATTATAAAGTTCTGTTTCCACTTCCGAGTATTCGGGATTTACACGAATACCACAAGAAATACCACTTCCTTCTGCCACCACCATCGGATAAAAACGCTCGAACTGCTGCATCGAGTTGAAAGTGATATGACTGCTGCAACGCATTATTTCAGGAAAATCCTGTTCCGTATAAGCTGGAGAATATGTATGTGCCTTACTGCCGAATTCTTCCAGTGCCAAACGGGCTTCATACACCGAACTTGCCGTAGAATGGTCTATATATTCACGGAATATAGGGAAAGAACGCCACATGGCAAACGACTTGAAAGCAAGAATAATCTCCACTCCCGCCCTGTCGGCTACGTTTTTTATCAAACACAGGTTCTTTCTTAAAAGTTCTTCTTCCATGATATAACAAGGAGAAGGAAACTGATTAAAATCTATCATATATAAAATTATTATCTAAACTGACGCCTTACGAACGTGGATGCAAAAATACAAATTCAAAAGCAAAGAGGGATTGTTTTATTTTTAATTAAGATATTGGTTTTCGCGAACTTTTTCTTATTTTTACACCTTATATATTATAGTAAGTATTGTATCATCCTAAATACCCGATTAAAATGAATAAAGATTTAAGAAAAGTAGTGATTCTACTGGCACATCCTAACATCAAAGAATCACAAGCAAACAAAGCATTAGTTGATGCTGTCAGTGACATGGAAGGAGTGGCGGTTTTCAATCTTTACGAACTGTCGCAGGAAATCGTTTTCAATATAGATGAATGGAGTAAAATCATTTCCGATGCTTCGGCTGTCATCTATCAATTTCCTTTCTATTGGATGTCTGCACCGTCATTACTAAAGAAATGGCAGGATGAAGTCTTTACTTTTCTATCCAAGACTCCGGCTGTCGCCGGCAAACCGCTGACAGTAGTAACGACCACGGGTTCCGAATACGAGGCTTATCGCAGTGGAGGCAGAAACCGTTTCACTACGGACGAATTATTACGTCCTTATCAGGTAAATGCCATTCATTCGGGAATGTCATGGCAAACCCCTATTGTTGTTTATGGGATGGGAACGGCAGACGCCGGCAAGAATATCGCTGAAGGAGCAAATCTGTATAAACAACGTGTGGAGATGCTTATCGGTAACAGTAATGCAGGGAACAATTGGTAAGATTTATAAAGCGTAGCTTTAGATAGGATAAAGCTACGCTTTACAGTTGCTAAAGCATAGCTTTAGGTTTCACCAAACACTTCTTTTTCAATGTAAACACTGGCAGGAAAATAAACACTCCGATTACAGACATTATCAATCCCCCGATAGTACCTGCCGCCAATGGAAACCAGAAGCCTTCTTTTTCCATGCCTACCATAAAAGGAACGAATCCCAGAATGGTAGAAGTCACTGTTAGGAAAATAGGAATCACTTTAGTGTTCCAAGCTTTCACATAAGCCCGAAGCGGTGATAGACGCGGGAAACGTTTACGAACGGAATTATATTCATTCAAGATATAAATGCTCGCATTAACCGTAATACCACAAAGCAAAACAAAAGAAGCAAATCCTCCCTGGTCAAAATTCAGTTTGAACCAATAGAATGTCAGAAACACACCGATATAAGATACTGGGATCACAAAGAGAATGGCCAGCGGCTGTTTCAAAGAATTGAACAGGATACTCGTAATAAAGAAAATAATAGCAATCACAATCAAAAGCAGACGATATTGTTTATTATCCTTTCCTCCCCACGACCAGTTATTATCTTCCGATTTGGCAGTATATCCCATCGGGAGAATCTCGTTAAACTCTTCCAGATCTTTTTTCAATAGTTTATTTCCCTGTTCCGAAGAACCGATATACTCATATTGCAAACACAGCCGATACTGTTGATTCTCCTTAGCCACTTCCTGTGGCATCTGTCCTTTTTCCACAGTTGCCAATTCAGAAAGCTTATATTCCCTCTCTCCTATTTGAAAAGGATAAAACTGCATTGCCCACACATCCCTATCTTCCGACTGACACGAAGAAAGTTTTATCTTTTCCGTCCCCTCTTCCGCCATTACCGAACCTATTTCCATATTTCGCCCATATATCGGGTGAATAGCAGAAAATAACCTTCCGGCTCCAATCCCCTCCTCTGCCATCCGCTGTTTATTCAGATTAAAGTAGAATTCCATATAATCATCTTTCCACCAGGAGAAATCAGATCCGATCGTCACTTCCCGAATCCGGCGGTGAGACAATAACTTTGCTTTTAATTTTTCAACCCAATCATACAGTGCATCGTAATTATATCCATACATTTTCACCCGGAAAGAACCCGCATTCTCACGTACATCATTACTGAACCCCTGATCCTGCAAACCATATATACTCCAATTTCCACCTCCCAGTTGAAGCGCCTTACTAATCATATTAGCTTTCAACGTATAAGGAAAACCGCTTTTTTGGTGTTCTTTCGTAAAATAGATATGAATAGAGGCTCTTCGGGCACTTTCTACAGATGTCTGGAACTGTTTAATCTCTTTAAATTCGCTCAAATAAGTTTCCATCCTCTTAATCAGTGCATTCATTTGCTCAAGTGTACTCCCATTCGGCAAATTAGCATTGGCATGAAGCACTACTTCTTCATTACGTGAAAAGTAACTCCCCTCATATACCTTTTGCACAAATAACCTTAGAGTACCTCCCAACGCTTTATCCACTATTGGTTTCACCTTTTCCTTATAAGTGGTGGTACCCAACGTTTGATTATAAGTTTTCGCCCATCTATCATCACCTTTCATCTTTTCCGGCAATAGAAATACCGGTAGTCCGAATGCCAACAATAACAAAATACATACCGCCACCCTCCAACGACAAAGTATTTGTATCAGCCACCTGTAACAACGACTGAAATAAACTGGAAGCCGACGTATTCTTGAGCGTATCCACACAAAGAAACGCACCTCCCCAATCTTCCATCGAACTATTGAAAGAGAAGATTTCTTTCTTCGTTTCAATCCTATTTTATCAATTAGAGAAGGAACAAAGAATAAAGCGACCAATAGTGATACTCCCAGATTTATAATCACTACCGCAGCAAAATCCTGCAAATTAAGACGTATCTTCTCATCCAGAAAAAAGATGATAACCAAAGCTCCCATCGTGGTCAACGTGGCTGCAAGAATAGACATAAATGCTTTCCGGTCTCTACGCCGCAAATAATGATCGCTCATTACAATTGTATTATCTATCACCAAATTTAATGAAACCGTAATACCCGCCAAAGAATACAATTGCATTTCCAATCCGAACGCATAATAAAGAATGACAGCTATTGCCATATTAACAGTCAGACTGATTACAATCAAAAAAAGATATTTGAGACTAAAGGTGATCAACAATACAAACAGGAGCAAAATTGCTACAGTCATTCCCGTACGCAAATAAATTTTCCCCAGTTCTTCCTGAATAAATTCCGTTGCATCGTAACTGGTGTGAATCTCATATCCTGCCGGAAGTAATAGCTGGTTATCATCCATAAATGCTTTTACCTTTTCACTCAATGCCAATTGATTTGCTGTTTCCTCTGCAACAATCGACAGATAAATTGAATTCAGCCCATTAATCCGATAATAATTTTGTGGCTGCTCCTCCATACGGGAAACCTTCACCAGCTCATTCAGACCTATGATTTTACCATCTTTCATTTTTACCTTTATCCGCTCCGCATTAAACTCTCTGCCCTCCTGCTCGGGAACCAATGCCAAACGTATCCACTGTCTGCCCGAAGCACCCTGTTCTACATCATAAGTACCCAAAAATTCTTTTTGATAATGCAACCGGACAGCTTGACGAATATCATCCGTATTTATTCCAAGCGCACGCAATTGTTCCGAATCATACTCCAATCGCCATTCCATCGGAGTAGCTCCGCTAAGATTGATTTTATAAATTCCCGGAATCTGTGCAAGACGCGTTTTTATATGTTCTTCCGCATACTGCTGAATTAAGAAAGGAGTAGCGGGTGCATTGATCGTAAATGCCATAAAAGGCCCTGATTACTCTGCCCCGGACTGTGCATCTGAATATACGGATAGCTCACCCCATCCAGTAATTCCGGCCACGTCTGACGAATAATAGTAGAAGCTTCAAAGCGGGCAACCGCTGCATCCACATGTTTATCCAAATTCACACTGACACTTCCCCATCCGTTTCCTGAAGTGGAAGAAATCCCTCGAATACCCTTCACACGGGCAAGCATTGCCTCTAACTTACTGGTAGCCGTCATTTCCACCACACGTGCTGAAGTACCGGGCATACTGAATCTCACCGTGAAACCGGGCAAGGTCCGCGACGGATTCAGTTTGACAGGCAACAATGGAATGAGCGCCAGCCCAACCAATGCCACACAGACAAAAGCCACAATCAATGTGAAAGCAGAAGCCTTAAGAGATTTTACTATTTCAGAATCCATATTTAGCATTATCAATATTTATATAAATGGGAATTTATCGGTTAAAATGGGAATTTTGCAGTTAAATGAGAATTTATCGGTTAGGCTGAAAGCCTTACAATTATATATTTATTGGGATGCCCTGAAAGGGCTTAATTATATAGCGTAGGGCAACGCCCTACGAAAAAACACACCAGCCACAAGCCCTGAAAGGGCGGAACTGTATACAATTATGCCTTCAG
>ENA-OQJX01000142-OQJX01000142.1-human-gut-metagenome-genome-assembly--contig:-NODE-142-length-47542-cov-2.310092_pt1 | contig 47542 bp, 54 predicted proteins | sample MGYA00242615_ERZ504782 | MGnify/ENA primary metagenome ERZ504782 (study PRJEB26092, sample SAMD00036354) | human gut metagenome | host: Homo sapiens | study: EMG produced TPA metagenomics assembly of... | reverse complement strand
GATCATAATTCTAAAGTAAATACTAAGTGTTTTAACAAGGTGCAAAAGTAGGCAATTTTTAATGTAAGTTTACATAAATTAAATCACAATTTTTTAATGCATGATATTAGATTATCCGGTCTTTTTCTTTTGACAGTTTAAAAAAAATCGTCAATTTTGAGCCCGATAAAGAGCTAAAAGCTACGAGATACAAGTTTTAAGGTGATAATATCAAAATTGAGACCTATTATAATATGGAAGACTTTAAGAAGAAAAACGCAGCGGACATGAACGACAAGGAGATTGTATTCTCCCAATCCATCAAAGCAGGTAAGCGCATCTACTATTTAGACGTCAAGAAAAACAGAAAAGACGAAATGTTTCTCGCCATCACGGAAAGCAAGAAGATTGTGATGGGCGAAGGAGACGACTCGCAGGTAAGTTTCGAAAAGCACAAAATCTTTCTATACAAAGAGGATTTTGAAAAGTTCATGAACGGACTTCAGCAAGCCATCGGCTTCATCCAGGAACAGCAAGGCTGCTATACAAGACATACCACTGACGAAGAGGCTGAAAGTCCCGAAACGGGAAAAGAAGAACTGCCGAAAGAGGAAAAAGCGTCTTCATTGGAAGGAGAAATCAAGATAGACATTGAATTTTAAGTTATAACCTTTTGATAATTCAAAAAGAAGCTGTACTTTTGCACCGCTTTTTGCAACATCGTGTGGCAAGCCACATCGTGTGATGGTGAATTAAGCAAAAAATTTACTTAATTTAGAGTAACACAAAAATTTTTAAAATGAAATCAATTGAAGTAAAAGGAACTGCAAGAACTATTGCAGAACGTTCTTCGGAACAAGCAAGAGCTTTGAAAGCTATTCGTAAAAACAACGGTGTACCTTGCGTACTTTATGGTGCAGGTGAAAATGTTCACTTCACTGTACCTGCAGAGGGTCTGCGTAACTTGGTTTACACTCCGCACATCTACGTAGTTGACTTGGTGATTGATGGCAAGAAAGTAAACGCTATCATGAAAGATATCCAATTCCACCCCGTAAAGGATACTATCCTGCACGTTGACTTCTATCAAATTGACGAGGCTAAGCCTATCGTTATGGAAGTTCCGGTACAGATGGAAGGTTTGGCAGAAGGTGTTAAGGCCGGTGGTAAGCTGGTACTCCAGATGCGTAAGCTGAAAGTAAGAGCTTTGTATAACGTAATTCCTGAAAGACTGATTATCAACGTTGCCCACTTGGGACTTGGTAAGACTGTTAAAGTTGGCGAATTGCAATACGAAGGATTGGAATTGCTGAATGCCAAAGAAGCTGTTGTATGCGCCGTTAAGCTGACTCGTGCTGCAAGAGGTGCCGCTGCTGCTGCAGGCAACTAATCGATTCTTTCCAAGAAAGACTAAATATTCGGGAACGCGGATTAACGCAGCCAACGCAGATTTCATACTGATTTCCGCGGAAAGTTGCGATAATCCGCGTTCTTTTTACGGCTCACGAGAGTGTATAATTCACCACAGATTACACAGATTAACACAGAATGAATTTAATGTACCGATAATCAAAGATGTCTATCTGTGCAAATCTGTGTAATCTGTGGTGAATACTAGTTTTAACACCCTCATAAACAGGAAGCACAGACTATGAGATATTTAATTGTAGGATTGGGCAATATCGGCCCCGAATATCACGAAACCCGCCATAACATCGGATTCATGGCAGTAGATGCTCTGGCAAAAGCAGCGGGTGCCACTTTTACCGACGGACGTTATGGCTTCACCACAACGCTGTCAGTCAAGGGACGCCAACTGTTACTGCTGAAGCCTTCCACCTTTATGAATCTCAGCGGCAACGCCGTGCGCTACTGGATGCAAAAAGAAAACATTCCATTGGAGAATGTGTTGGTAGTGGTAGATGACCTGGCACTGCCTTTCGGCACACTGCGCCTGAAAGGTAAAGGAAGCGATGCGGGACATAACGGCCTTAAGCATATTGCAGCAACACTGGGCACTCAGAATTATGCACGCCTGCGTTTCGGCATCGGCAATGATTTTCCCCGTGGTGGGCAGATTGACTATGTGCTGGGACATTTTACCGATGAAGATTGGAAAACAATGGATGAGAGATTGGAGACAGCCGGAGAAATCATCAAAAGTTTCTGCCTGGCAGGAATAGCTATCACCATGAATCAATATAACAAGAAATGAACGAAGCCAGAATTGACAAATGGATGTGGGCAGTACGTATCTTCAAGACGCGTACCATAGCCGCCGAAGCCTGCAAAAAGGGCGCATCAGCATCAACGGCGCACTGGCAAAGGCTGCCCGTACGGTGAAACCGGGAGACGTCATCCAGGTGCGCAAGCCCCCCGTCACCTATTCCTTCAAAGTACTGCAAACCATCGAAAAGCGTGTCGGCGCAAAGCTTGTTGCCGAAATGATGGAGAATGTAACGACTCCGGAACAGTATGAACTGCTGGAGATGAGCCGTGTTAGCGGTTTCGTCAACCGTGCCAAGGGTACCGGACGACCAACGAAAAAAGACCGCCGGAGTCTGGAAGAATTTACAGAACCGGAATTTCTGGATGATTTCGACTTTGAATTCGATTTTGAGGAAGAGTAAAAATAAGGGAAAGATTATGAGCGAGAGAATAATTAAATGGGGATTCATCGGCTGCGGAGAAGTGACCAAATACAAAAGCGGACCGGCATTCCAGAAAATAGAGAACTCCGAAGTAGTGGCCGTCATGAGCCGAAATGGCGACAAGGCCAAGACCTACGCCAAGGAAAGAGGGATTCCTAAATGGTACGACGATGCCCAGGAGCTGATTGACGACGAAGAGGTGAACGCCGTGTACATTGCCACTCCTCCTTCTTCACATGCTACGTACGCCATCATGTCCATGAAGGCAGGTAAACCGGTCTACATAGAGAAACCGATGGCCGTTACCTACGAAGAGTGCTGCCGCATCAACCGCATTTCCCAAGAAACGGGTGTTCCATGTTTTGTCGCGTATTACCGCCGCTATCTGCCCTACTTCCTGAAGGTAAAGTCACTGGTAGAGGAGGGACATATTGGCAATGTCATCAACATTCAAATCCACTTCGCCCAGCCTCCCCGCGACCTCGACCATAACAAGGAAAACCTGCCGTGGCGCGTGCAGCCGGACATTGCCGGCGGAGGATACTTCTATGACCTTGCGCCCCACCAGATAGACTTGCTGCAGGAAATCTTCGGATGTATCCTCGAGCTAGCGGCTACAAGAGCAACCGTGGCAGACTATATCCTGCCGAAGACACCCTAAGCGCATGTTTCCAGTTTGACAGCGGACTAGTAGGCAGCGGCTCCTGGTGTTTCGTCGCCCACGAATCCGCCCGCGAAGACCGTATAGAAATCATTGGAGACAAAGGCATGATTTGTTTCTCCGTATTCACCTATGACCCCATTGCGCTGCACACAGAAAGAGGGCGTGAGGAAATCATTGTCGAAAATCCCACCTACGTCCAGCAACCGCTTATACAGGCAGTAGTAGACCACCTGCTGGGCAAGTCAGTCTGCGGCTGTGACGGTGAAAGCGCCACTCTGACTAACTGGGTAATGGACAAAATACTGAACAAACTCTGATTAGCGTTCATGGGGTAGACCTTACCCCATGTCGAAACCTTCACATTTCCGGCCGACCAGCTTGTACACATCGGCACTCTCGCCTACAATCCATACCACATCTCCCTCCACAAAAGGTTCATGCGGGTCGGGAGCATGCAAGGTCTCCCCTCCCCGCTCCACACCGGCAATCAGGCAGTGATATTTCTCGCGTATCCCTGCTTCTTTCAGGGTCTTGTTCAGGAAAGGGGACTGCCCGTCCACACAGAACTGGCGTAGAATCATCTCACTCTTCTCTATCACATCCGCATTCATGGCAGACACCTTATCCATCTCCTGGCCGAAGATGTTCAATTCCTCATCCGTGGCAATTACTTGTATCTTGTCCTGCGGGAAAAGGCGGACAGACGCTCCGGGAATATTAATCCGTTTCTTGCCCCGAAGGATAGAGACCACATGGATACCGTATTTCTTTCCAAAATTCAGCTCCGCCAATGTCCTGCCCACCCATGCCGACTCGCCGGGGATTTCAAAATCCGTCAGGTGCAGGTCGCGCGACAGCAGACGTCCCGCATACTCCGGTTTCTTCTCTCCCATATACTCGGCACGCATGTCGCGGTACCGCAGATTCTGGAAGAATGTCCTCTCTATCATGATGGACTGCTTCTTCAACTGGCGGGAGAGTATCATCAGGGTCACCAGCAGCACCGCCACTCCAAACACCAGACCGACGGACATCTTGAACAAACCGGCTATAACGAACATGACAAACGAAACACCCAGCAGCAGACGCAGTACAATGGTAGCCACCAACGGCGCCCGGTTTCCACGGTTATCTTTCCATAAAGTCACGAACTCCTCCGAATGATTCTTTTTAATCATGATAGCACGCAGAAACGGAGCTATACACAGAATGATGATAAAGCAGCCAACAAAGAGCCCCATACCCCGGGCAGACTGTCGTGCACGAAAGGCACCAGAAAACGGAACGCCAAAGCTATCACCGCCACGCAAATGATGGAATACACCACCGTAATCCTGACTAGTGCAAATATCAGTTTCTTCCACAGACTTTCATGGTTCATCGTCTGCGAACCTGAAGCATAACGGGTCAAGAACTTTCTCCATTTTTCCGGCAAATGCGTATCCACAAGATTGGAAGCGGGGTCTGCCAAACGAATCATATAAGGAGTGAGGAAAGTGGTGATGACAGACACCGCCACCACAATAGGATATAAGAAATGGCTGGTGACATGCAGCGACACGCCCAGCGAAGCTATGATAAAGGCAAACTCACCGATTTGCGTCAAGCTGAAACCGCACTGCATGGCTGTCTTTAGCGGTTGCCCCGCCAGCAGCACACCCAGCGTCCCGAAAAGGGATTGCCCGAGGATAACCGCTAAAGTAATCACGACAATAGGTCCCGCATACTCCACAATCATGGCTGGGTCTACCATCATGCCGACCGATACAAAGAAGATGGCACCAAACAAGTCCTTGACCGGCTTTACCAGCCGCTCTATACTCTCCGCCTCTACCGTTTCGGCAAGAATGGAACCCATGATGAAGCACCGAAAGCAGCCGAGAACCCCGTATGTGCAGCCATCACCACCATGCCGAAACAGAGCCCGAGAGAGACTATCAGCAAGGTTTCCTCGCTCATCAGCTTCCGGCACCGCTTCAACAATCCGGGGATGAGGTAAATACCCACCACGAACCAAAGTATCAGGAAGAACAGCAGTTTGGCAATGCTCCCCAGCATCTCCGTACCCTCGAAGTTATGGCTGACTGCATCGTGGAGAGCATCACCATCAATACGATGGCAAGAATATCCTCCAGGATAAGCACACTGAGCACCAGCCCCGTGAACTGTTTCTTGCGCATCCCCAAATCATCAAACGCCTTATAGATAATGGTAGTGGACGACATGGCAATCATACCGCCCAGGAAGATACAGTCCATCCGTTGCCAGCCGAACCCGGTACCTACCGCCACTCCCAACAATATCATACAAAAGATGATGGTACACGCAGCAATAATCGCCGCGCCTCCCACCTTCACAATCTTCTTGAAGCTGAATTCCAATCCCAGTGCAAACAGCAGGAAGATAACGCCTATATCCGCCCAGGTCTGTATATTAGCCGTGTCCATCACCGACGGTGTATAGGCCATGTGAGGGCTGGCAAGGAATCCTGCAACTACATATCCTAACACCAGCGGTTGCTTCAATTTCTTAAAAAGCAGGGTCATAATCCCCGCACAAATCAATATCAGAGCTAAATCAGCTATCAAAGGGGCTAAATGTGACATAACACTACTTATCTATTAATCAGAGATATACAACTGCAAAACTCTGCAATACATCTGCAGTAGCTCTGCAATACATCTGCAGTAGCTCTGCAATACATCTGCAGTGGCTCTGCAAAAGCCTTGCAGCGTCACTGCAACTGCTTTGCAGCAACACTGCAAAAGGTATGCAGTAACTTTGCAGCAGTTGTCTGTACGATTCTACAACACTCCTTTCGAGCTTGGCAGTTCAAAGTGATAAATATCCCTTTTCACCGCCATCTTCAGCGCACGTGCCAGCGCCTTGAAGATGCCTTCTATCTTATGATGTTCGTTCTGCCTTCGGCTTTTACATTAAGATTCATCCGGGCGGCATCACTCAAGGACTTGAAGAAGTGCAGGAACATTTCCGTAGGCATGTCGCCTATCTTCTCGCGCTTGAACCCGGCATCCCATACCAACCACGGGCGACCGCCGAAGTCGAGGCACACCTGGCAGAGACAATCGTCCATAGGAAGGGCATAGCCGTAGCGTTCGATGCCGCGCTTGCTTCCTAAGGCTGATAAAGGCAGTCGCCCAGAGCAAGAGCGGTATCCTCGATGGTGTGGTGCTCGTCCACTTCGAGGTCGCCTTTCACACGGATGGTGAGGTCCATGCCGCCGTGCTTGCCTATCTGCTCCAGCATGTGGTCGAAGAAGCCCAGTCCGGTCGCGATGTCACAATGCCCGTCACCATCCAGATTCAAGGATACGTATATATCTGTCTCCTTGGTAGTGCGACGTACTTCCGCCGTACGCTCACCGGCAAAGAGGAATTCGGCAACCTTATCCCAATCCCTGGTAGCGAGGGCGCAGTAATCTTCAAGTCCGTCACAAGCGGCACCGCCACCTTCGGAAACGGGTTTCAATGACGCCGTGTCATCTTGCAGAAGAATGGCGCGGCAGCCCAGATTCTTTGCCAGTTCCACATCCGTAGGCCGGTCGCCAATGACGAAACTGTGGGACAAATCGTAGTCCGGGTTATCGAGGTATTTGGTAAGCATTCCGGTACGCGGCTTGCGAGTCGGTGCATTGTCGTCGGGCATGCTGCGGTCTATGCAGATGTCGTCGAAGGTGATGCCTTCGCCTTCCAATGTCTTCATCATCAGGTTGTGTGCCGGCCAAAAGGTCTCTTCCGGAAAGGAAGTTGTGCCGAGCCCATCCTGATTGGTCACCATTACAAAATCAAAATCCAGCTTGCTGCGGATGAAGCCAAGATTGCGCATCACTTTCGGATAGAACTCCAGCTTCTCCAGGGAGTCCAGCTGATAATCAATGGGCGGCTCAATGACTAAAGTCCCGTCACGGTCTATAAAAAGTAGTTTCTTCATTTTAAAGGATATTTTTTTGAGGGAATAAAGGGAGTTATCGGGAGTTAGAAGGAGTTAGAGGCCGATAGTTCTGCTTGCATAAGCATTACTTGTATAAAACAGCAGTATCGGCCTCTAACTCCCTTTTACTCCCTTTAACTCCTTCTACATATATTCCTTCAGCGCTTCAATTAATTTTTCATTCTCTCCTCTCGTTCCCACCGTCACTCGCAGGCAATTTCCGCAGAGTGACACGGAATTACGGTTGCGGACAATGATACCCTTGCCTACCAGATAATTGTAAATCTTCACGGCATCCGTCACACGAGCTAGGAAGAAATTGGCATGGGAAGGGAACATCTTCACCGTACATGGCAGTGCGGCGAACTCGGCTTCCAGATTCTCCCGTTCTTCTTTCAGTGTCTTTACCCAACGTTCTATTTCATAATAGCGGTGAAGCATTTCCACTGCCTGCTTCTGTGTCAGCAGGTTCACGTTATAGGGATATTTTATCTTACTGAGGATGCCGATAATATCCGGTGAGGCAAATGCCATACCCAGACGGATGGCAGCACATCCCCATGCTTTGGAAAAGGTTTGCAGTACAATGAGATTCGGATATTGATTCAAATTTTCAAGGAAGGAAGGTGCCTCGGAGAAGTCATTGTATGCCTCGTCCAGTATCACCAACCCATCAAACCGGCGAATCAGCGTTTCAATTTCGCTACGGAGCAGGTCATTGCCGGTAGGATTGTTGGGAGAGCAGATAAAAATCAGTTTGGTATGCTCATCCGCAGCAGCCAGAAGCTTGTCGGCAGAGAACTGGAAATCCTCATCGAGCAGCACTTTACGGTACTCCACATCATTAACGTCAGCACAGACTTGATACATGCCGTAGGTAGGGTCGATGGCCACTACATTGTCCACACGGGGTTCACAAAAAGCACGGAACACCAAATCGATAGCTTCATCACTGCCATTCCCTAAAAAGATGGAATCGGGACTCACCTTTTTAATTCTAGACAATTCTGTCTTTAGCTCCCGCTGCATGGGGTCGGGATAACGGTTGTGCGGCATGTTATAAGGATTCTCGTTTGCATCGAGAAAAACGGATGCCGCAGCACCATTATATTCATCACGTGCTGAAGAATAAGCTTCAGACGCCAGATATTCGGACGGGTAAGTTCTTGTAATGTTTTCACCATGTTATTTATGATTTGACAATTTACGATTAAAATTACTTTAAGCCATCAGCTCTCAATTTTCAACTTTCCATTTCCATTTTCCAACTGCCCCAGTCTCACACTCACAGCATTCTTATGCGCATCCAGCTGTTCATTGGCAGCCATCAGCTCGATGGCAGGGCCGATGATATTTAATCCTTCCGGCTTTATCTCCTGAAAAGTTATCTTGCGGATAAAGCTGTCGAGGCTGACACCGCTGTATGCTTTAGCATAGCCGTTTGTCGGCAGGGTATGGTTTGTGCCCGAAGCATAATCTCCCGCACTCTCCGGAGTAAGAGAACCCAGGAATACGGAACCGGCATTCACGATACGTTCTGCCACGGAAAGATAATCCTCGGTTTCTATGATAAGATGTTCGGGAGCATACGCGTTGGTCAATTCAATGGCTTCTGCCATGCTGTCCACTACAATCAGTTTGCTATTGGCAAGAGACTTTTCGGCAATCTCTTTACGTGGCAGTAAGGCCAGTTGGCGTTCCACTTCCACCTTTACAGCTTGTTGCAATTCGACAGAGGTCGTAATTAATATAGCCTGACTGTCCACTCCGTGTTCTGCCTGGCTCAACAAGTCGGCGGCGACAAAAATCGGATTAGCTGTTTCGTCAGCCAAAACTTCTACTTCCGAAGGTCCTGCCGGCATATCTATCGCCACATCACGCAAGCTCACAAGCTGTTTGGCAGCCGTGACATACTGATTTCCCGGACCGAATATCTTGTAAACCTTAGGCACACTTTCCGTTCCGTATGCCATAGCGGCAATGGCTTGTATGCCGCCAGCTTTGAAAATCCGGTTGACACCTGCCACTTTTGCGGCAAACAGCACAGCGGGATGTACCTTTCCGTCACGTCCCGGAGGGGTGCAGAGAACAATCTCCTTGCATCCGGCAATCCTGGCGGGAACGGCCAGCATCAGTACCGTAGAAAACAGCGGAGCCGTTCCTCCGGGGATATACAATCCCACCTTTTCTATGGCAACCGCTTTCTGCCAGCAGGTCACCCCCGGCTGAGTCTGCACTTTCTTGCCCTCAAAGCGTTGTGCGGCGTGGAAAGTCTCGATGTTCTGCTTTGCCAGGCGAATAGCTGCTTTCAAGTCTTCACTCACCAGGTTTTCCGCTTCCTGCTGTTCCTCTTCCGACACTGCCAGCGAGGCCAACACCACTTTATCAAATTTTTCTTCATAATCCAGCACAGCACGGTCTCCCTCCTCCTTCACACGGTCAATAACACTCCGCACCGTATCAAACAGATTCTCCGTATTCATCACCGGACGTTTCAGAATCTCTTGCCACTGGGATTTATCGGGATTACTAATCAATATCATAATGACATGTTTTTAAAGATTTATGCATAAACCATGATATTATTGGAGGTGTGTCAAAACTCTCTGAAGACTTTCTATTAGGCGCTGATTACGCGGATTTCACGGATTCATTTTACCGATTCCGCGCTATTTCGCGTAATTCGTACCTAATGTCGTAACATAAAGAAAGCGTTTATATACTTTTGACACATCCTCGAGGCTTTAAATTATCATTTTCTCAATCGGCAGCACCAGAATGCTTCTGCCCCCAGCGCTTTCAGCTTTCCGATAATCTCCCAGAAACACTTCTCGTCGAGCACCGTATGTACCGAGCACCAGCTTCTTGTGCCAAAGGCATTACCGTGGGGCTCTTCATGCCCGGAAGTACAGAGACAATCTCATCCAGTTTCTCTTTCGGGGCATTCATCAGCACATATTTCTTATCTTCGGCTGTCTTCACGGCATCCATACGGAACAACAGCTCCCTCAATATCTCTTGCTTTTCCTCGCTCATGTTCTTGTTGCCAATCAGTAGCGCTTCGGACTTCATCACAACCTCCACTTCCTTCAAACGGTTGCTCACCAGCGTAGAACCGGAACTTACAATATCGAAAATAGCATCTGCCAGACCGATGCCCGGCGCCACTTCTACCGACCCGTAATGACGTGTATCTCCGCATTCACCCCATTCTCTTTCAAAAAGCCGGAAAGGATACCCGGATAAGATGTCGCAATCTTCTTTCCGTGAAACCACTTCACCCCCGGATACTCAATATCCTTCGGCATGGCAAGAGACAGACGGCACTTGCTGAATCCCAGACGCTTGATTATCTCCGCATCCTCATTCTTCTCAACAAATTCATTCTCACCCACAATGCCTATATCAGCCACTCCGGTAGCCACAGACTGCGGAATGTCGTCATCCCTCAAAAACAACACTTCAAGAGGAAAGTTTGACGACTGCACCAACAACGAACGCTTCATGGCACTCAACTTAATATCCGATTCTCCCAAAAATGACATGGTCTCGTCATAAAGACGACCTTTAGCTTGTACTGCAATTCTTAACATAAGGCTATTTACTATTTACTATTTACTATTTTGAATGAGATGACAGAAAACAAAACGAGGCTTACCACTATTCGGCAAGCCTCGTCATTTATGTCATTTGTTGTACATATACACTCATACGCCCACCGAGTTATTCGTCAGGATGATGATGGTGATGATGTGCAACGATATTCTTCATATTTTTTTGTTTTAATGCGACAAAAGTAAACTAAAAGTTTGAAACTCCAAAAGATTTATCACAAAAAGTTTATTTCTTCTTTCAAATTCATCTTCTTCACCACAGATTACACAGATTGCACAGATTGAAATAAAAATAATCTGTGCAAATCTGTGTAATCTGTGGTGAAGCAATCAAATCAACGGCAATATTTCCTCCTGCTCCACTTCGCAGCTATGGAAATGCATTTCCGTTTCCGCTTTCTCTTTCGGGAAGGTGAAGTAAGTGCAGGTAGCTTCCGTACAAAGTTCTCCCATGCTATTGTACAGACGCGCTTCTATGATGGCGATATTCCGCTTTTGCTCCCGGAGTGAAGCCGCAGCACCACATGCGTGTCGTTGGTCGATATGGATTTGCGGAACCGGGTCTCCATTTTCGATGTCACTCCGCCAGTCTGCAGCTTGCGGAACACTACCCAACCGCAGATTTCATCCAGCAATACGGACTGGATGCCTCCATGCAACGTATTCAGCCATCCCTGATACTCCGGACGCGGCTTCCAAATGCTCACCACCTCGTCACCGTCCTCATAAAACTCCATTCTCACACCGGCTTCATTGTCGGGAGAGCAACCGAAACAGTTGTACCCCTCCATATCTTTCCACGGATTGATAATCTTCTTCATATCGTATTCTTCTTTATCTGATTCTGATTCATAAATTCTCTCAATAAAACGTTCAATATTAGTCATTCCGATTGAGAACTACAAATTATTGATGCCTTTTTCTAAAGAAAATTAGCGGGATGCTGTTTAAAAACGGTTATTTTATTTAGCTTTGTATAAATGGAAGTGAACAACAAGATGCAAAGAGGGGCCTTTTTCTGCTTATGGATATTATTTACGTTCTCATTGTTTGCACAAAACGAGGAGAACGGTTCTGCCACGTGCGACAGCGTCGTACATAAGAACACCTTCGGAAAAGTACTGAAGAGATTCCTTGATTTCAGCGACTTCGACACTACCTATATCAGTCCCAACCGATACAATTACGCCCTGATGCTCGACCATTTCACCAATTACGAATACTACTCTGTGGGCAATGACGACCAGCGGCTCCGTTTCTCGCCCAACCCTCACAACAAGATAGGCGCTTACTTCGGATGGCGTTGGATATTCCTGGGATGGGCTGTCGATACGGACTGGCTCTACGGAAAGAAAAGCAAGAAAAAGCGCGGTACGGAGTTTGATCTCAGTCTTTACAGTTCCAAACTGGGAGTCGACATTTTCTATCGCAGTACCGGAAATGACTATAAGATACACAAGGTATCCGGCTTTTCCGACGAGATTCCCTCCAATTATTCCGAAGACTTCAACGGATTGAAAGTAAAGATGAAGGGATTGAATCTGTATTACATTTTCAACAATCGGCGTTTCTCCTATCCAGCCGCCTTCAGCCAGTCCACCAACCAGCGCCGCAATGCAGGTTCTTTCATTGCCGGATTCTCCGTATCCACCCACAATCTAAACTTCGACTATACCAAGCTGCCCGAAATCATTCAGGAAACCATGAACCCGGGTATGAAGGTGAAACATATCAAATACACGAACATCAGCCTCAACGCCGGCTATGCCTACAATTGGGTGTTCGCCCGCAACTGCCTCGCATGCCTGTCGTTCAATCCGGCTGTCGCTACAAGACATCACGCATAGAGAAGACAGAAGAGCGGGAAGCGGACGACTGGTACAAGAATTTCAATATCGACTTCATTCTGCGTGCAGGTGTGGTATACAACAACAGCAAATATTTCGTGGGTACTTCATTCGTAGGACGGACATACGACTACTACAAAAACAGTTTCTCCCTAAACAACGGGTTCGGCACCCTCCAAATATATGCCGGATTCAACTTTTATCTGAAAAAGGAGTACCGGAAGAACAAAAAGTAAAAAAAGGCTTTCAGCCTCATCTCCCCTCAAAAGCTATAAACACACTCCACCTCTACTATATCCTTCCGCTTATCCTTCTCCCATTGCCTGCAATAGAAGATGTCCACCTCCCAGCGCTCGGACAAGGGCAACGTAATACCCCCACGATAGCGCATCCGCTTTACTCCGAAGTGCTCTGTCTTATTCAAACCATTATACATCTCGGCCGAAGCATACGGTTCCAGCTTGCACTTCGGAATGTCATAGGCAAACTTCGCACGCGAGCGCAAGCGGAACTCATCTCTATGCCCATCGAACGTATGCTGAAAGCGCTCACGCAAGGACAGTTTCACCCTTTGCACACGGGCAGACAGAGTGCCTTCCAAACGGTAGCGGTGCCGGAACTTCCAGCCATCTGCCCCCCGATTGCGGTAATGCGTCTCATACCCAGCTCCAAGCTTCAGAAAAGGCAACAGCTTATAGCTCCCCCCCACCTTCAGCCCCCACCGGTCTGTCTTTCCCAAATCATCCTTTGTACGCCACTCCAGTCCACCGGAAACAGTAAATGCCGGCTTCAACTTATATTCGAAACCGGCATTCGCCCAAGTGGCAAAATCCTTCTCCTGCGCCCGCAGGGAAAAGACGAAACAACCCATAGAACTATCGGCAAAACAAGTACTTTCGTGCATGAAGATATATTACTTACCATACGCTTATTCTGTTAAAGTGTCAAAGGTAAGGATAAATTCTGTAACAATTCTGTAATACTACAAATCTTGTCTGCACATTTCCGATTTTTCAATGATACTTAAAAAACAGAAACCGAGATACAAAAAACAACTCAAAGTTGCCATATATGTATGGCATCATATATATTTGTAGCATGAAAAAACACCCTTATAAGCGTTTCATAGATTATTTATTTGGGGTGATTCATTTATGTGAAATCTCTTTCAAATACTCCTCCACCTTCCGAAGAAGGAGGTCAAATGAGAACCGTCGACAAAAGCATGGTTCACATAAATGGAAAGAGGAAATACCAGACGGCCTTCACGAGATACGGCCTTGCCGGCAGTCATCAACGGATAACTGCAACCGTTGCCTGCTTCGGCAAGTGTATAGGTTATCGAGGTGAAATACATTTTGGGAACCGCACTCAGATGGACCACATCGTAATCGCCTTGCTCGGCAAGAATCTTTTCGGCTCCATAAGGGTCACCGTCCTCGGGCATGTTTGTTATCAAGGCGTAGGCTTCGGCATAGAAACGTTCAAAGTCTTCGTAATAGGGAATGCGCACGGTATAGAATGTTTTCCCAGGAACGGCTATCGGAGAAATGATGTCCACCCGGTCGTGGAAAACAACCCTGCCTTCCTTGTCGGTACGGTAACGCAGCTCGTCGACTTCATTGGCCGAACGCACCACGGCATACAGATAATAAAGGAAAAAGGAGCGCTTCGCGGCCCGGGCGGCGGCACTGGCTTCCGTGCAGTCAATCTCTGTGGTAACGGAATACCAGGAGTTGACAAAACTGCGGAAGAAGTTGTAATTATCCCGGCGTTCCCAAGCATCAATGTCTATAATGTGTTTCATACAAAAAGGGGATTTAGTGAAAAAAGGATGCCTTTTTACAAGCATCCTTTTTCCAATTCTATTTATTTCTCTTTCTTATAATTCTCCAGTCCGGTCTGCAGGAACTCGATATACTTAGGTATATCCTCGTCGTAGGAGTAGGACTTGTTGAGCGGCTTGCCTTCGTTGTCAATCAGCACGTAGAAGGGCTGCGCATTGGCGCCGAACTTGACACGCTGCAGATAGCTCCATTTGTCGCCTACGGTGCGCAGCGTGCGTTCCGTGCCGTTCTCCACAATCTTCACGGGAGAAGGAAGCGGGGTCTTGTTGTCCACGTAGAGCGTGATAAGCACATAGTCGTTGTTGATAATGTCACTCACCTTCGGGTTTGTCCATACGGCAAGCTCCATCTTACGGCAGTTCACGCAACCATAACCGGTGAAGTCGAGCATCACGGGCTTGCCATGCTGACGGGCATACTCCATACCGAGGTCGTAATCATCGAACTTGGCATGCACTTCATTATTGTAAAGATTGAAGTCTTGCGTCTGCATGGGCGGCGCAAAGGCACTGACAGCTTTCAACGGAGCTCCCCACAAACCGGGAACCATATACACCGCAAATGCCAGTGAGGCCAACGCCATAAAGAAACGGGGTACACTAACCTTTGAATCGTCATCATCGTGCGGGAACTTGATTTTGCCCAACAAGTAGAAACCAAGCAGTGCAAAAAGTACAATCCACAAAGCAAGGAACGTTTCACGGTCGAGGATGCGCCAACCGTATGCTAAATCGGCTACCGAAAGGAACTTCAGGGCAAAAGCCAGCTCCAGGAAGCCAAGCGTCACCTTGATGATATTCATCCATCCACCGGATTTGGGCATGGATTTCAGCCAGGACGGGAACAGGGCAAACAGCGTGAAAGGCAATGCCAAAGCTATGGCAAAGCCCAGCATGCCGATGGCGGGAGCCACCACGCTGCCCGTCGTAGAAACCTGCACCAGCAGGAATCCGATAATGGGTCCCGTGCAGGAGAAAGATACCAGCGACAAGGTAAATGCCATCAGGAAGATGCTGAGCAAACCGCTTGTCGCCTCGGCCTTGCTGTCTACAGCCGTACTCCACTTGGAGGGCAACGTTATCTCGAACGCTCCGAAGAAGGAAGCCGCAAACACCACCAGCATCAGGCAGAAAAGGATATTGAATACTGCATTCGTAGAGAGTGCGTTCAGTGCGCTGGCTCCGAAAACAAGCGTGATTGCCAGTCCGAGCGTCACATAAATCACCACGATGGAAGCGCCATACGTCCACGCATCGCGGATGCCTTCTTCTTGTCCTTGCTGCGTTTCAGAAAGAAGCTGACCGTCATCGGGATGATGGGCCATACACAGGGGGTGAAGAGCGCCAGCAGTCCACCGGCAAATCCCGTAATGAAAATATAAATCCAGGACATGTCTTCCTGCGAAGTGGTTTCGCCCAAAGAATTCAGTTCACTGATGACCGGCTTCCATAGGTCCACCTTGTCCGCCACCTTGATTTCCGTCGGCCCGTCCGCACCGCCGATGGCAGCCACGGGAGCCGTGCCGGAGACAGTCTCCTGCTTTGCGGGCTGTTCTTCGGCTTTCGTTTCAGCGGCAGCGGCGGCAGCTTCTTTGGCAGCCCCTTCTGCCTTGCCGGAGAACTTGAAAGGAACTTGTGTGGGCGGCAGGCAGTTTTCATCGTTGCAAGCGCCATATTCCAGATAGCCTTCTATCTGATAAGCGCCACCCGTCAACTTCAGCTTCTGCACAAATTGCGCCGTATTCTCAAAATAGCGCACCTTCATTTCGAACAACTTATCGAAAGTAGAGATTTCCTTGCCTACGGGCTTCAGTTTACCCACCACTTCCGCTCCGGAGATTTTCTCCACATTGAAAGTCGCCGAGATAGGCCCTCCATCGCCCAAGTCGGTGGAATAGACATGCCAGCCCTTGTCAATAGCAGCCGTAAAAACGACCTCCGCTTCATCGGCAGCCAAAATCTTCAGTTCGGAATTGAACTTGACGGGGTCTTGTATCTGTGCCTGCACCGCCACAGCGAATAGCAACAGAACGAAAGGGAACAGTAATTTCTTCATGTTCTCTGATTTAATTTTTAATTTCAATTATCTCGTAGTCCATCGCAGGCACGGCTCTCTTTCACAGCAGCGATAAGCTTGCCGGCAGCTACATGATCGGGATGGGTAGCATAGTATTTCACGTCATCCAACGTATCGAACTCACTGTAAAGAGCGATGTTCCAAGCCTCGGCAGGATTGATGTTCAATCCGACTTCAATCTTGCGGATAACGGATATTTTAGCCGGAAGCGCTTCGATAGCTGCCTTGAAACTGTTCATCGCAGCCAACTTTTCGTCAGCCGGTGCCTCATCTTTTAACTTAAATAATACAATGTGCTTTACCATAACTTTGCCATTTAAATGATTTATCACTATATTTGTCAGCCTAAGCGGCTGTTTTAACAACTGCAAAAATACTGGTTTTGTTTCAAATATACACTTAAACGGATGTTAATAATAGGAATTGCAGGCGGAACCGGCTCGGGAAAGACCACCGTCGTACGTAAAATTATCGAAAGCCTACCGGCTGGTGAAGTGGTATTGTTGCCACAAGACTCTTACTACAAGGACAGCAGCCATGTGCCCGTGGAAGAACGGCAGAACATCAACTTCGACCACCCCGACGCTTTCGAGTGGAGCCTTCTTTCCAGGCATGTCGCCATGCTGCGCGAAGGAAGAAGCATAGAACAGCCCACCTACTCATACCTGACGTGTACCCGGCAGCCCGAAACCATCCATATCGAGCCCCGGGAAGTCATCATCATAGAAGGTATCCTTGCCTTGTGCGACAAGAAGCTGCGAAGCATGATGGACCTGAAGATATTTGTAGACGCCGACCCCGACGAACGCCTGATTCGTGTAATCCAGCGCGATGTAGTGGAACGCGGACGCACGGCCGAAGCCGTCATGGAACGCTATACACGCATACTGAAACCCATGCACCAGCAATTCATAGAGCCCTGCAAACGATACGCCGACCTCATTGTGCCGGAAGGCGGAAACAACCAGGTGGCCATTGATATATTGACCATGTACATCAAGAAGCACTTGGGGAGTTAATTTGTAATGGAGAATTGATAATGGAGGATTAAGAACGCACTAAACCCTATGAGATATGAACAGCCTGTTTTCTTTCGCCAGACATAAATCATCCATTATCAATTCTCCCGTCCCAATTATCTTGCTGTTGTTGTTGTGCTGCATCGCAGGATGCCGTGGAGGACATCCTGCCGAAAAAGAAGAAGCGGATGACCTGCAACAGATAAAGGACAGCGGAGAACTGGTCGTATTGACACTGTACAGCTCCACTTCCTACTTCATCTACCGTGGCCAGGACATGGGATTCCAGTATGAGCTGAGCGAACAGTTTGCCAAGAGCCTGGGAGTGAAGCTGAGAATAGAGGTAGCCCGGAATGTGCACGAACTCATAGAGAAGTTGCTGGCAGGCAAGGGAGACCTCATTGCCTACAACCTTCCCATCACCAAGGAATGGAAAGACAGCCTGCTTTATTGCGGTGAGGAGGTCATCACGCACCAAGTCATCGTGCAACGTAACGGCGGACGCACCAAACCACTGAAAGACGTAACGGAACTCATCGGGAAAGATGTATATGTGAAGCCCGGAAAATATTATGAACGGCTGGTCAATCTGGACGAAGAGCTCGGAGGAGGTATCCACATCCATAAAGTGACCAACGACAGTATCAGTGCAGAAGACCTCATCACCCAAGTGGCACAAGGGAAAATCCCCTATACCGTAGCAGACAATGATGTGGCACAGCTTAATACGACCTATTACCCCAACCTGAATATCGGACTCTCCATCAGCTTTGACCAGCGTGCATCGTGGGCAGTCCGGAAAGACTGTCCGCAACTGGCAGCCGCCGCCAACAAATGGCACGAGGAGAATATGACTTCACCTGCCTATACGGCAAGTATGAAACGATATTTTGAAATCGGCAAGGCCATTCCCCACTCTCCTATCCTCTCCCTGCGCGAAGGAAAAATTTCCCATTACGATGATTTGTTCAAGAAATATGCTCCCAAGATAGACTGGGACTGGCGCCTGCTGGCGTCTCTGGCATATACTGAGTCCAACTTCGACTCCACCGCCGTATCCTGGGCCGGTGCCAGGGGGCTGATGCAACTGATGCCTGTCACAGCCAGGGCTATGGGGCTACCCGAAGGAAAGGAACAGAACCCTGAAGAGAGTATAAAGGCTGCCGTGAAATACATAGGCGCCACAGCCAAAAGTTTTTCCAAGATACCCCAGGAAGAACGCATCAACTTTGTGCTGGCATCTTATAATTCCGGTATCGGCCATGTGCTGGATGCCATGGCACTGGCCGAAAAATACGGCAAAAACAAATATGTCTGGCGTGATAATGTAGAAAACTTCATTCTGCTAAAAAGCAATGAGGAATACTTCACCGACCCCGTCTGCAAAAACGGCTATTTCCGTGGCATTGAAACTTATAACTTCGTAAGGGATATTACGTCACGCTTCGAGCAATACAAGAAGAAGATAAAAAAATAGGGATTAAGGATTAATCCCTAATCCTTATTTTCCTTCCTATTTAAAACAGATTCAGTTTGTTCTTTCTCGCTTCTTCCAGGGAAACGGTTGTCACTTGTTTCTCCCGGTTCTTTTCGCACAACTGCCGATACTTCTCATGCAGTTCTTCTTCCAGCTCCTCCTTTGTCTTAGGATTCATCAGCTTGGCTGCTACTGTAGCATTCTGTGAAGCGTCCTTCAGATGGATTACGGGAGCATGATAGACCGGAGCAATTTTCAGAGCTGTGTGAAGCGGTGAAGTCGTGGCACCACCTATCAGCAGAGGAACGTCCAGACCTGCCTTTTCCAGCTCAATGGCTACATGCACCATTTCATCCAGCGAAGGGGTTATCAAGCCACTCAATCCTATCATGTCTACCTTTTCCTCTATGGCATGCTGTACAATGGTTTCGGCAGGCACCATGACGCCAAGGTCTATTATTTCGTAGCCGTTGCAGGCCATTACTACCGAGACTATATTTTTGCCAATGTCGTGCACATCACCTTTCACCGTAGCCAGCAGCACCTTCCCGGCAGCAGTCGCACCTTCTTCTTTCTCCGACTCGATTACGGGCTGGAGGATGGCAACCGCTCTCTTCATGGTGCGCGCCGTCTTCACTACTTGCGGCAGGAACATCTTGCCTGCCCCAAACAAGTCGCCGACATGATTCATGCCTGCCATCAACGGACCTTCAATGATGGAAACAGCCTTGGGATACAGCTTCAGCGCTTCGGCAAGGTCTTCTTCCAGATAATCGCCGATACCCTTTGTCAAGGCGTACTTCAACCGTTCTTCCACAGGAGTCCCCTCTCTCCAGGCAAGTTGGGAATGGGCGGCAGCCTGCCGCTCTCCTCCAGAAGTTTTTGCCGCCTCTGCTTCCGCTTTCAAGCGTTCGGCAGTTTCTATCAGGCGCTCGGCAGCATCGGGACGACGGTTCAAGACCACATCCTCTATGCGCTCCAATATATCAGCGGGAATATCGGTGTAAAGAACGGAGGCAGCCGGATTGACGATACCCATATCCATGCCCTCGCGGATGGCATAGTAAAGGAATACGGCATGCATCGCCTCGCGAATGTAATTATTGCCGCGGAAAGAGAAGGAAAGGTTACTCACTCCTCCACTGACATGCGCACCGGGCAGATTCTTGCGTATCCATCCGGTGGCACGGATAAAGTCTACAGCATAATTGTTGTGCTCGTCCATACCGGTTGCCACGGCAAGTACATTCGGGTCGAAAATTATATCATGGGGATTGAAACTATCTTGTCCACCAAAAGACGGTATGCCCGTTCGCAGACCTCAATCTTACGTTCGTACGTGTCTGCCTGCCTTTTCATCAAAGCCATCACCACGGCTGCCGCACCATATTGCTTGATGGTACGCGCATGCTCCAGGAATTTATCTTCCCCCTCCTTCAAGGAGATGGAGTTGACGATGGACTTGCCTTGCAAGCATTTCAATCCGGCCACAATCACTTCCCACTTAGAGGAGTCTATCATGACGGGGACGCGGGCAATCTCCGGTTCCGAAGCTATCAGATGGAGGAAAGTCGTCATCTCCACTTGAGCATCCAGCAGTCCGTCGTCCATATTTATATCGATGACCTGCGCACCGTCTTCCACCTGCTGGCGGGCAATGCTGAGCGCCTCGTCATATTTCTTTTCATTAATCAGACGCAAGAATTTGCGCGAACCCGCAACATTACAGCGTTCACCCACATTCACGAAGTTATTTTCCGGCTTCACTTCCAGAAGTTCAAGCCCGGAGAGCCAAAGATTTTCCGGTCTGGGAACCGGCTGATGGGGCGTTGCACCGGCAATCAGCGAGGAGTACTCGGCAATGTAGGCATCTGTCGTTCCGCAACAACCACCGATAATATTCACCAATCCCTCATGGATATACTCTTTTACTTCATGTGCCATATCGGCAGGAGTCTGGTCGTATGTGCCCAAACTGTTGGGCAGTCCGGCGTTGGGATAAGCACTGATATAATAAGGTGCACGGGCAGCAAGCTGCTCCAGGAAAGGTTTCAGCTGGCGGGCGCCAAAGGAGCAGTTCAACCCAACTGAAAAAATATCGGCATGTTGCACGGAGGCGAGAAAAGCATCCAAAGTTTGTCCCGACAGAGTACGCCCTCCAATATCAGAAACAGTCACAGAGAGCATCAAGGGTACATGAACTCCTACAGTTTCCATCGCCTGCCCGGCGGCAAAAATAGCAGCCTTGGCATTCAGCGTATCAAAAATGGTTTCTATCAGCAAAGCATCCACACCACCTTCGAGCAATGCTCCATCTGCTCACGGTAGGCATCGGCCAGTTCATCGTAGCTCAAGGCACGAAAGGCCGGATTGTTCACATCGGGACTCATGGAGCAGGTCTTGTTCGTCGGTCCTACGGAGCCTGCCACAAAACGGGGTTTGTCGGGAGTAAGAGAAGTAAACTCATCTGCCACTTTGCGTGCCAGGCGCACTGCGGCAAGATTCATCTCACGCACATAGTCCTGCACATGATAATCGGCCATACTGACGCGGGTGGAACTGAATGTATTTGTTTCGATAATATCCGCACCTGCCGCCAGATACTTGCGGTGAATGTCTTGTATCACATCGGGGCGTGTCAGACAAAGCAGGTCATTGTTACCTTTCATCTGTCCGGGAATCTGCGAGAAGCGTTCACCCCGAAAATCTTCCTCTGTCAAGTTGTATTGCTGTATCATGGTGCCCATTGCACCATCCAGAATAAGGATGCGCTCACGCACCAAACTACCAAGTTTACTCATATTATCTTTTAAACATACGCGCCATATCGCGTTTGTCATCTTTTTCCTTCAGTGATTCGCGCTTATCATATTGCTTCTTACCTTTGGCAAGTGCCACCACAAGTTTGGCCAGCCCTTTTTCATTGATAAACAAGCGCACGGGAACAATGGTGAAACCCGGATCTTTCGTGCCGCGCATCAGTTTTTCAAGTTCCTTCTTATTCAACAAAAGCTTGCGCTCCCTACGTGCATTGTGATTGTTGTACGAACCATAGAAGTATTCGGCCACATGCATGTTCTTCACCCACAATTCGCCGTTGGCAAAGTAACAGAACGTATCGACTAAGCTTGCTTTCCCCAACCGGATGGACTTGATTTCTGTGCCCGTAAGCACAATGCCAGCCGTATAGGTGTCCGTCAGTTCGTAATCGAACGTAGCACGCTTATTCTTTATATTTACAGGAGCTTGTTTCATAACATTTATCAGTTTAGCACTACCGTCAGCTTATTGAATATCCATTCAATGGCCACCGGACAAGCTATTAACAAAATAGAAGAAAGAATGGTGAAACGCAAACGGTCTTTTTCCGCTATCTGCATCACCTTTTTGCTTCCTTCCCACACAACATACACGATATAGAATTGGAGCAACAGAGCCATAATACCAAAATCAGGCAATATGCCGATAACAATCCGCAGCATGAACACCACTACCAGTGCATAACCTGCAAACTGTTGCGCCAAAGGAATATCACTGTCCAGCATAAACATGCGGACACGCAACCCATTGATGAGATAGGCTGCCAAAAAATATCCTCCAAACAAGGATACAGCCACCGCACAGCATTGTGTCATGGCATATTGAAAGCTTTGCGGCCCATCCCATCCCATCTTCATCAAAGAGCCGATGAAAACGGACAACCCGCATAAACCAATCATAGGATAGACAAAAGTAGTAAATACTTTTCGTCTATCCTCTAAACTAATTTCCTCCCAGGCACGAGCCGGAGAGGAAATCAGTAGTATTGCTATATGAAATAAATCTTTGTAATTCAATATCAATTTATTGATTAGTAGACGCAATTTTGTATTCTACAGTATATTCCGTATAGTTTTCCGGTATTTCTGTATTGCTATTATTTCCACTTTCATGCGACTTAATAACTAATTTAGTAGGAAGATTTCCTGCTTTTTCTTTAAACCTTTCTAAAGCATTTTTTATATCATACCCATACCAATTAGAATAATAAACATCTGTCTTATCATCAGCACCTTTATCATGACGCAGATAGAAAACAAGGTCTGTGGCCCCTGCTTCAATTTCATCCAGTACACAAGCTAAAGCAAATTTATGCATCTTAAACTTATCGTTGTCATTTTGCAGTCTCCAAGCTATAGGAGTTACAAGTATATCCTTGTTATACAAAAATGGCTGAACTGACCCATTTTCCAATTTCAAAGTTATCACCGGTGCTGTTTCCGGCGCATCAACAACCAAGCTTTCTGCTGTCATTGATACGACAGCGTTTGCAAAAGAAATAGCTGAAAATTCTTCAAAGTGAAGTTGGTAGTTTTAGATTTTTCATTCGTCTCAGGTTCTATGCTCTTTCCTAAGATGATTCCCATTCGAGAATCTGAAATCTTCAAACTTGAATTTGCCTCAAATTGAGTAACAGAAGCCGGTGTAGGTTGATAAGTGTTACCCGCAGCATCTTCAAAAGAGAGTAATCCCATATAGTTATTCACTAAAACCATGCCATAAATGTCATCATACTCTCCGTCATCTGAATTCAGACACGAAGTAAACGAAATGCCCATCAACAATGTCAAGGCAACCATCAAGAATTTTAATTGTTTCATCTTTCCTATAAATATTAGAGTTTGCAAATTTAGATAAAAGAATTGAGTAATATAGTACTCTCCTCTGTTTTTTCATTGTTTTTAAGATTAAATGAAAGATTAATCTAAATACTGCAAGCCCCAATATCTATTTAACATTTATAAACAACCATAATTTAGATAATCACATTATTCTAAAACATATTCTCCTACCAATTTCCCTGTTGTTGGATTATATGTTCTAGCTTCAAAAGAAGAAAAGCAGTCTCCACTCCATTTTCCTTTAACTCTAAACGTTTTAGTATCCCCTATTTTCCTTAATGTAGCAACGTAAGTCAAACTACCTTTGTACATGATTAACACCGCATCAAGTTTTACAGTTTCACCTGGTTGAATCGGGATTTGTCCAGTTCTCGTTTTTGTTACCGTTTTACTATCACTTGTACCATAAGTCCAAGATTTATTTGTCTGCTGCTGTACAGAAACATTTACTCCAAGCGAAGAATCATCTCCTACCACATTAGGTATACCCACGTTCAATCCTCCTGAAATAGTGACACTTACTCCTTCTGTTTTTGAAAAATCAGATTTTCTGTATAGCTTGTAGATAAAGAATAGTTCCATGTATCAACGCTTAAATGTTCATTTGTATATTCATCATGGTCACAAATCACTTCTGTAGGTTCAAAGCTATCAACCGTAGTCCGTACATACTCTAAACCAACAAGTTCATATTCACCAACAGGAACTATTTCCCATAAAGCGAGGCTTGAGGAATTATTCGTTTTAAACTTTACAGAGGAAGACGTTGAAGATTCTGATTGCAAATAATAAGAAGACAAACCAGTATTAAAGTTTCCATACATCGTATATATCATACAATTAGCATCAGCCAAACAATTAAAGCTTAAGCCAGGTCCAGCCAAAGGTGAATCAAAAGTTGATTTATTCCAATAACTCAAACGAAGATTATCAGGTATTTCTGAAGATAAATAGTTATTAGGAGTAACAACTCCATATGTATCGGATGTCACTCTATTATTTCCCCCAGCAACAACAATAGTTCTTCCATACTTCAGATACCATCTCTGCCTCAAAGATCCATCATCTTTATCTGTTAAACAAATTTCAGTACCTTTCTCTTTACAAGTAAGATACTTTTGTTTAGAGTTTCCAATATTCAAAATATTCACTGGAATTTCGGCAAGCTCACTTATCGGATCAAAATCCGCACTAGAACCTATCGCCCTTGTCATCACCTGCCCCACACCACTACTTTCCACAAAGTTATCCAATTCCTCTTGCTCACAAGAAAATAGAGCTAACACTCCTACCAACAATAAACTAATCTTTTTCATAAGCATTACATTTTTTAGTTAACAATATATCATAATTCAAAACAGCCATATGCATATGCCCCATTATCTCCTTTAATTTCTATACAATACTCCCCTGATACTCCGAAAGGAAGTTGCAAATATTTCCGAAGGAGATAGAATATTCTCGGAAGAAGAATAAATCACAGAACCATTTTGGGAAATGGCAATTTCCACTACCCCGATTCCTTCCATAAAATCCAATTCCACGGAATAATTAGAATCTTCAACGAATACAACAAATGGCACTAATGGTATAACGGAACGGCTTCCATCTTCTTTTCCCGTAGTCAGAATTTCAAAAGGAATATCATTTGAATGCAAAAAGACTTCTTCTTTTCCAGAAGCAATACTTATGTCGACCAAAGGATTAGCATCGACCTTTAATAAAGAAAATAACAACAATACAGATAAGATAATTTTCAGTTTCATAGTCTTTCATTTTTTATTTATACAAAATTAGGGACTATTCAACAATAATTCAGCAATAACTATGCGGACAAAAATAGGTAGGTAATAAATTATATATCAACACACTACAAAGAAACATATAGGACAAAAAAACGTTTTTTTCTCAATACATCATTATCATTTGCTCTAAAGAATCATTCTTAGTAAGTCCTAAATCTGCTTTTAGTCTTTGTCTGTTTTTATATATGGATTTCATTTCACAATCAAAAACAATCATTAATTGCTTGTTAGAGAATCCCACTTTCAGCAACGCAGCCAACAATAATTCATTTTTTGTTAAATCAAACTCTTGTTTAAGTCGAGTAATAAAATTCGCATGAACCAAATCCAGAAAGTCAAATATATGTTGCCGTTCAGCAATAGTCATATTACTAATAATCAAATTTCCTTGCTTCAATTCCTCTAATACAAACAAGGCGTCAACACTCGAATTCTCACATACTCGCTTATTTTCTGCTATTAAACAAAGGATTTTTCTATTCAGGATTCCTATTTCCTCTTGTTTAGCCTGACGTTCTTGTAAGCTCACATTCTCCAATTCTGCAATTCTACAAGCATATCTATTAATAATTGCATTATTATTTCCAATAATCTCGACATTACGCAACAATTTTGTTCGATACCTTTTCCTAACCAGAAAGAAAGCGATGATGCCCAACCCTAATATGAATACAAATAAAAACAAATAAAAATAAGTCTGTTTCTCATTTTCCAGCCTTATCTGTTTATTTTCCAAAATAAGCTTATCATTTTCATACTTATTCTGCAAATCCAACAACTGCTTTTGCAGTTCAGCATTACGAGTCACCTCTAATAATGAATCAGACTTCTCTTTATACAAAAACGCTTTCAAATAATTACCATCTTTTATGCATATCAGCCAAATAGTAATATGCACCCGAAGACACAAAAATATTAGTTGCATTGATACAAGTAACAAAACAATCTTCAGCTTTTTTCTTTTGACCTACTTCAGAATAAACACGTCCCAAAGACAAACTATAACGATATTTATCATTTAAATTATCACAAACTTCCATTGCATTTGAAAAATACTCTATTGCTTGTGGATATCGTTTTTCATTATTGGCAATAAGTCCTAATAAATGTAGAAAAGATGCCTTCATACCACTAACAGTGTCACTCAACACAAGCCCTTTTTCAGCATACCAACCTGCACTATCATTATGATGTACCGAAAAATAGCCTCTTGCCATATTCCTATAACCATATAAAATACGACGTCTGTCACTCGCCAGTTCATAGTACCTGATAGAATGTTTAAAATTGTCTATAGAATTTTCATACAATCCTTGAACCGAGTTCAAATACCCTATATATTCCCAGACCATCCCTTGTACTTTATAATCCCTAGTTTCTTCCAAGAGACTCGATGCTTCCAGATAAGCCTGCATAGCATCTGAGAAGCGCTCCTTTAACAACATCACTTTTCCATAATAAAAGTAAGCCTTCCCTGCCTTCAATTTATCACCTTCCTGTTTATAATATTCTACCGCTATCATTATCAATGAGTCTGACTGCAAATTATCCAAATAGTTTTTATCCAAAGCCTGCGTTAAAAGCAAAGCATAATCTGCTCTCTGTTGTCCTCTCATACATTCGGGACATTCAATTTGACTCAGAAGCGACAAGGCACTATCAGGAAATAATTCCATACACGCTTCCACACGTCTTAAGACATTATTGTCCTCTTTTTCTTGTACACATGAGATAAACAATACAAGAATCATCAATAAATTAATTCCATTTTTCATCCCGGCATTCATAGCTCGCATATTTTAGCTTTCAGATAGCACATCTCTCCAATACCGAAAGGCAAGAATGGGTATAGGCTAATATGCCTTTCCTCGTTACTCTCTATCACACAATCTTGGCAAACAGCTCCAAATGCTCATCCACATAGCCGGCAACCAAAGCTGTATATTCCTCCTCTTTTCCAAAAATTCATCTTCCAGTTCATCGAAAGCCTCATATTGCTCGTACATTGCCATAAATTCCTCGTCTGTGCGTTCGCGTTCCAAGTCGTCACGATGGCTATCGTATATTTTCTTGGCAGCATAAACCAACTTGCTCAAATCGCCCACTCCCCACAAACGCATCACTTTGGCAAACGGATTGTCGAAAATATAACCGCCATAACCATTTTGAATCAGTTGGCAGAAGCCCCTTCCATCACTTCATCACGGAATATCTGATAGGCCAACAATGAATGCTGTTCACCGGTAAGCAAAGACATCGTCCCGGCAGTCATTTCTCCGCCTATTTCTTTCTTATAAGCACCGGTGAATACGCCGATGAATGCATCCATCCCTTCACCGGCAGCCTGGCGCAATGCCACATCTGTAACTTCTATCATAGTTTGTATTTTATTTAATTGTGCCACAAAGGTAAGACTTTGCAGTCATAGTCAAACACGGACTCCCCTTTATTTTCTTCGCCTTGCCAACCAGTTGGCAGGATTTTGCCTTACCATTGGCAAGACTTTGCCACCGTGTTGGCAAAACTTTGCCATAGGCATGGCAAAAGTTTGCCAAGACGCAAGCAAGGGGTTGGCAAAATTACTTCCTGATTGACAAGCACATACCTTATTGATTCACAAACCCTATCAGAGACGAGAAAAAACAGTCAACTGCAAACTCCACTTTACATTCCGCAGAAATTCAGCTTCTTATTACTTCTTTTTAATAAAAAAGTCAAATTGAACAGTTGGCAGAAACGGGGAAAACAACTAACTTTGCACCCGACTAATAAAAGTGGACTACGTTTTTTTTAATTATATCACTTAAAAAAGAGCTAATTATGACTTATTCACACGAAGTGGAACACATGTGTGTTGTGAAGAAAGGTCCTAACCACGGACCGGCTCCTATTCCCGAAGAAGGTAAATGGGTAAAAGCTAAAGAAATTGTTGACATCTCTGGTCTGACACACGGTATTGGCTGGTGTGCTCCTCAGCAAGGTGCATGTAAATTAACCCTCAATGTAAAGGAAGGCGTTATCCAGGAAGCTTTGGTTGAGACTATCGGTTGCTCCGGTATGACTCACTCTGCTGCTATGGCATCAGAAATCCTCCCGGGAAAGACTATCCTCGAAGCATTGAATACTGACCTCGTTTGCGACGCTATCAACACAGCTATGCGCGAACTCTTCCTGCAAATCGTTTACGGTCGTACTCAGTCTGCTTTCTCTGAAGGCGGTTTGATTATCGGTGCCGGTCTGGAAGACTTGGGTAAAGGTCTGCGCAGCCAGGTAGGTACACTGTACGGTACTTTGGCTAAAGGTCCCCGTTACCTGGAAATGGCCGAAGGTTACATCAAGAATGTATTCCTGGACAAGGACGACCAAATTTGCGGGTACGAGTTTGTTCACCTGGGCAAGTTCATGGATGAAATCAAGAAGGGAACTGACGCAAACGAAGCTTTGAAGAAAGTTACCGGTACTTACGGACGCGTAACAGCAGAACAAGGAGCAGTTAAACACATTGACCCACGTCACGAATAATATAAGGAGGAAAAGAATATGATTAGAGAAGTGAAATTTGAAAGTCAAGACCGTCGTATCAAGCAGATCATCGCTGCTCTGAACGAAAACGGCATCAAAGACATCGAAGAGGCTAACGCTATCTGCGAAGCTCATGGACTTGATCCTTATATGACGTGTGAAGAAACTCAGCCTATCTGTTTTGAAAATGCAAAGTGGGCCTACGTTGTAGGTTGTGCCATCGCTATCAAGAAGGGCTGCAAGAACGCTGCTGAAGCTGCCGAAGCTATCGGTATCGGCCTGCAGGCATTCTGTATCCCGGGTTCTGTAGCCGACGACCGTAAGGTTGGTATCGGTCATGGTAACCTGGCTGCCATGTTGCTGCGCGAGGAGACTAAGTGCTTCGCTTTCTTGGCAGGTCACGAGTCATTCGCTGCTGCCGAAGGTGCTATCAAAATTGCCGCTAAAGCAGACAAAGTACGTAAAGAACCTCTGCGTTGCATCCTGAACGGTCTCGGCAAGGACGCTGCACAGATTATCTCTCGTATCAACGGCTTTACATACGTTCAGACTCAATTCGATTACTATACAGGTGAACTGAAAGTAGTTCGTGAAATCGCATACAGCGACGGTCCCCGTGCCAAAGTAAAATGCTACGGTGCAGACGATGTTCGCGAAGGTGTGGCTATCATGTGGAAAGAAGGCGTGGATGTATCCATCACTGGTAACTCTACGAATCCGACCCGCTTTCAACACCCGGTTGCAGGTACTTATAAGAAAGAACGCGTATTGGCTGGCAAGCCGTACTTCTCAGTGGCATCCGGTGGTGGTACTGGTCGTACTCTGCACCCGGACAACATGGCTGCCGGACCGGCTTCTTACGGTATGACTGACACAATGGGTCGTATGCACTCAGACGCTCAGTTCGCTGGTTCTTCATCAGTTCCTGCTCACGTGGAAATGATGGGATTCCTCGGCATCGGTAACAACCCGATGGTAGGATGTACAGTGGCTTGTGCGGTTGACGTGGCTCAGGCTTTGAGCAAGTAAGTAGCAAGTAAATAATTACATAGAAAAAGAGGATAGCCTTCATTGGCTATCCTCTTTTTCTATCTACCCACAATCGCCACCTTTATCACCCCCTCCAGCCTATTCTCAAAAATACGGTAGGCTTCGTCAATTTCCTCCAACGAGAAACGATGTGTGATAAGCGGTGTGGTATCTATCTGTCCCGCCGCTATCAGGCGCAGTATCTCGGCACAATCGCACCCATCCACACCACCGGTCTTGAAGACAAGATTCTTGCCATACATCTCCGGCAAGGGCAATAACTGAGGCTGGTCATAAAGCGCCACAATGGTGACAATGGCATTGGGACGGGCACACTCCCATGCCAAGCGGAAAGTATCTTCCGTGCCGGCAACTTCAAGTACGACATCTGCCCCACCATGGTCGCTATGCTTCCTCACAAAGTCTTTGCAGTTTTCCGGCCCAATGACCAGCACCTCCGAATAATGCTCGCGGACAAAACGGATTCTTTCGGCCGACTGCTCGCAGACAATAATGCGACGGGGCTTCTTCAGCATGGAACAAAGCAGGGTACAAATACCCGTCGGCCCGGCACCGATGATGAGTACAGTGTCTTCCTCGGTTATTTCGGAGATACGGGCAGCCAGAAGCCGGTGGCCAACACATCGCCTACCAAGAGCGCCTGCTCGTCGCTTACCGTATCGGGAATACGGTTCAGTCCCTGGTCGGCATAAGGCACACGTACATATTCCGCCTGGCCGCCATCGATACGGCACCCCAAAGCCCAACCGCCATTGGTGTCGGTACAGTTGTTCACATATCCGTGACGACAAAAGAAACATTTACCACAAAAAGTCTCCACATTCACAGTCACACGGTCGCCGGGCTTTACCGACTCAACTTCGGCACCCACCTGCTCTACGATGCCCACCATTTCGTGTCCTACCGTAATTCCGGGTACGGCGCGCGGTACACTTCCATGCTTTATATGCAAGTCACTGGTGCATATGCTACCCAGTGTCACCCGCACAATAGCATCACGTGCATCTTCCAATACCGGTATCGGTTTCTCAAGCAATCCGAACTTTCCGTGTTCAATATAAGTATATGCCAACATAATATATGCTTTTTTGAGTTATCACTTTTAAATGCGAAGTTGCCAGAAAGCAACGGCCGCCGCGGCCGCCACGTTCAGCGAATCTACACCGTGCGCCATGGGGATACGAACCACATAGTCGGCTCCCTCAATCGCTTCGTGCGAAAGACCATCTCCCTCAGTACCCATCACAATAGCCAACCGGGGCTCGGTCTTCAAAACGGGATTGTCTATGGAAATGGAATTGTCCGTAAGCGCCATGGCCGCCGTGCGGAAACCCAACTCACCGAGCGTATCCAAAGGACCGTCCATCCACGTCCACGGCACAAGAAAAACCGTTCCCATTGAAACCCGGACCGCACGACGGTTCAGAGGGTCACAGGAATTACGCGTCAACAGCACAGCATCCATGCCAAGAGCTGCTGCCGAACGGAAGATGGCCCCAATATTGGTGGTATCCACCACCCCGTCGATAACCACAATACGCCGGGCTCCCCGGCAGACGTCCTCCATACTCTTCGGAACCGGACGGCGCATGGCACAAAGAACACCACGTGTCAAAACGTAGCCAGTCAGCTCGGCAAGCAATTCCCTACCGCTTGTGTAGACGGGTATATCGCCACAACGCTCAATGATTTCAGCAGTATCCCCATAAATGTGCTTGTGCTCACACAAAAGGGCCAAAGGCTCGTAGCCGGCATCCAGAGCCACCTTGATAACCTTAGGACTCTCAGCTATAAACAGCCCTTTGTCCGGCTCAAGGCGGTTGCGCAACTGGGCTTCGGTAAGGGTACTGAAGATCTCCACACCGGATGGGTCAAAGATGATATTTCGATAACAGGCATCGGATGATTTACTATTTGACGATTACTATTTACAATTCATGGCAGAAAGCCTATAACCCCTTTATTGTCTTCATCAGTTGTTCTCCCAGTCCGATGGTATATCCTTGCGATACAAAGACTACCCGATTGAAAGTATCGGCTATGATGAATACCGGCAAACTCTCCTTATACTTCAGCTTCATGCTTTCTGCTATCTGCGCAGCGATACCGTCCGTATCTATGCCATAAATAATGGTAGAGGGCAAACCGGGGAATGACTCTAGGGCGAACTTCCCGGCTTTGGCCTCATCGGGGAAAAGCAGTACCATCTTTCGTCCCCACTTCTCCAAATCTGCCTTGAATGAAGCGATGTCGCGCAACGCATGATTGGTAGGCTCTTGATTGACACCCAGAATACCTACGACAAAGTAACCGCGCCCACAAGCCTGCAACAGACTCTGCCGGACTGCGGAACCGTCATCTGACAACGGAGTGAAGAGAGACTCCGAATTAAAGTTCCCGATAACCTGCACTTCATCCTTACTCTCGCGCATCACCAACTCGATTTCCGTCGTCTTTCCCGGCAGAATGCTGAAAAAGGCGGTTTTAGAAAGTACCGCACCACTGGCAAGGCGCGTACCGGTCACCAAGACATAATCTCCGGCTTCCAGGGCTGTTCCTTCCCTCAGCAGGCTATTCCATGTAGTACCGCCGCCCATATCCGCATCGCCTTCGTCATAAGAAAGCAACTGCAAACTACCCTGCGGAGTCAGTTTGGAAAGGGTGAAATGAGCATAGTATTTCGGGTTGTCCAACGAACGGATAGGTTTATAGGAAGCCACCAACTTCCTTTTGCCCCAATTCCTCTTCCAAGAACTGCACATCCAAGTCCACATCCACCGCACCGTCATCCCCTATCAACTGCACCTTGCCGGTCACTTCGTTGATACGGGCAGGGATTGCCATGCTGCGCGCCATAGAGACGAAAAAGATGTCACGGCTATGGGCATCAGCCACACGTGCCTTCCAGACACCTTCCGGAGAGATGGGAGCTCCGCCCAGATTACAGTCATTGTCTACGCGGATATTCCGGGCCACCCATGCCACCAGTTTCATCGGCTCTGCCTTGTATGCCTCAGCCTCTTCCTTTGAAACGGCCTTCTTGAAGAAACCCTTGTAGGGAGTCAGCATTTCGTTGCTTACACGAGGATTGCGCACATATCTGCGGAAATAATCGGGATTCTTGCACATGCCGGATTGCATGTGGTCCATCAGTACTTCCAGCGTAACGTCGCGAAGGTCTTTTGCCGAAATCCGTTGGAGCAGGTCCAGTCCTCCTCTCTTTGACTTTTCAGAACGCAACCGCGCCATGAAGTCGGCAATGACCCGGTGGTTTCCTCTGGAAGCTACCAGAATCCGGGCAACGGCATCCTCATCGAGCTTGTACTGACGGGCAAAGTAGCGTGCCGTCTCATCCGTCATAAACGTAGCCGTGTAAGCATGGCGGATAGAATCTTCATGAGCCATGCGGCGGTCGTTCGCAGCACGCTGTTCGGGGGTAACCTCCGGCAACTCCGCACTTTCCGGGGGCGGCACAAGTTCGAAGTCTACGGTATGGCCGTCGCCGGCAGTCTTGTCCATCTTCATGGTCAGTTCATGGTCCTTGCCGAAAGACAGTTTGGCATAGCCGAACTTTCCGTCTTTGGAGGCCCATACCAGCATGTCGCCTTTGCCGGCCGTCAAGGAAGCTTTTCCCTCTGCATCGCTCTGCTTCCGGGCCACGGTATAGAACTCCGCATAATTATAGAGTTTGAATTCCACACAAGCATCAGACACCGGATTGCCTTGTCCATCCGTCACCGTAACGGTGGCCTTGTCCGTCGGTGCATAGTTACCGATTACATTGATTTCCGTATAATCGGGAGTGACGGACATTACTTCCTCCGCTCCTTCATAACGTCCGAAAACTTTGGTATGCATCAACATGCCACGGCTGGCCGGAGCATTGAACCAACCCAGGTTGAGTACCGGCTCCGGTTCACAAGCACCCAAGAAATACCATTTCCCATCTGCCCATGCCTCTACCCACGCCATGATTGTCGTCCGTATGGGCCAACGGGGCGTATAGACCTGACGGGCAGGAATACCTACCGAACGCAGGGCGGCAACCAGCAAAGTGGATTCTTCCCCACAACGTCCGTACGCTGTGCGTACCGTTGCCAACGGCGAACTGGTACGGGCATCAGAAGGGTATAGACGGCCTTTTCATGACACCAATGGTTCACCTCCAGAATGGCATCGTAAAGGGAAAGGGATTTCACACGGTTTTTCAGCTCATCGTAAAATACTACCCGTGCGCTGTCCAGATGCTCGTTGTTGACCCGCACCGGAAGTACAAAATGACGAAACAAATCCTCAGGAATAACTTTTCCCCAAGGCATTTCCTCGGCCGCCTTCCGGGAGGCTCGCACATTCATCAGATGAAATTCTCCGGAATAATCGGCAATGTCTGCCAAAGGCATATAGGCATAAAGGAACTCCAAAGCTTCGCGTTCGTACGACGTCAAGTCCGTATCGAATATGGCAAACAAATCGCCCTGCGGCAATCTTTCCTTTTTTTGATTGAAGTCCTGCTCCACACGTTGGCGGTAAGAAGTGTCTGTAATGAAAGAACGTTTGCCGCAAGAGGCAAGCAAACATACCAGTCCGAGAAATCCCAGAAGTCGTGCAACTCGTTTCATAATGCAATTATTAAGGTTGAGCCACAAAAATAGTGTAAATCGTCCGCAAAAGAAAATTAATTCCCGTTTTTACTTACATAATCACCCTACTTCAGATGTATCACCAAAGTCGTGTCTCCGGAAAAAGTGAAGCTGCATTTGTCATAAGACGGCGGGCCCATAACGCCTTGAGCATCATTGCTGAACCCGTACTTCTCTGTAGGAATGCCGAAAACGGCAGTATCCAGTTTCCCGTTTCCGTTCTCGTCTTGAAACAGCGAAATGGCATACGTACCCGCAGGTAACCCCTGGCAAGGAATGGAGAGCGACGTATCTTTCACATCTATCCGGAAGGCGGTCAAGGGTTTCTTCATGAATGTTTCTTCCGAATTGTAGATGGCGACATAGAGATGCCCCTCCACCTTTTCAATGTCACACACTTCAATAGTCAGGTTCTGGGCAAAGAGCAGCTGGGCGGCACTTTGCATTACAAATACTAAAAAAATAATCATTGCTTTCATCTTTGTTTATTTTAAAAAGGGTTATTGTCTAAAAATTGGATACATCGTAGGCGGCCTTCTTGCCTAAAGTCACATATACTCCTACATAGAAAAAATGGTCGCTGGAAGCCAGGACAGCCTTGTTATCCACCTTACCGAACTCATTCTTCCGGCAAAGGATATTGCTGGCGGAAGCATGGATAATTACCTTCTTGCTTGCCAGGAAGGTCACACCCAAATCCAGACTGTTATAAGGCTTCACTTCATCGTTCATCAGACCCAGCAGCATGGGGTTATGATAAGGACGTCCGCTACTGAAACGGTCGGTCACGCTGACAATGGAACGCAGGCGAGGCAAGGAATACTTCACCACCCAGGCTGCATTATGCCGTGTAGCATACTGAGGAGTAGTCAGTTCCAGATACTCCCGATATTTACGTTTGGCTATATTATAGGTATAGGATAACTGGTATTCCAGATTCTTGAAGGACGCTCTATCACGGAAGAACAAGTCTATGCCTTTGCTGTGTCCATAACCGTTGGAGGTCAAGAATACAGCTTTCGTATCGGCATCCGTTTCCTCCAATGCCAGACGGTCATAATCCTTATAATAAAGTTCAGCTTTACAGAAACGCCCTTCATAGTCGTACTGAACGCCCAAATTGTACTGCATACATACTTCCGACATCAACTGCGGCCGACGCACCAGACAGTTGTTCTCGGGCAACTGTGTGTATCGCCCTACAATCCCCGACAGCATCATGTTTCCCCAATAATAGTTCGCCGCCAGCCGGGGAGAGAAATTCATCTTACGGTTCGGAGAAGTGTATTCCGTGCGAAAAGAAAACTCCATCTTCAATTGTTCCATCGGATAATAAGCCATCGAAAAGAAACCCGCACCAATGGTAGGCGACATGCGATTGCTGTCATCCGTCCCGCACAACAGATAATGATTCCTGTAATTGCGGATATAGCTCTCTATCCCCATATCCAGGCGGAATACCGATGACAGCCGTTTGGAAACTTTAGCCTTCAGATGCGTCTCTTGCTGATGTTCCAGCCAGTTATCACCCGAAACAACTGCTCCTCCCATTCTCCGGTTATAGTAAGAATAGGCCGCCCCTGCAAACCAACTCCACTCTCTGGAAGTATGCCTGCGAAAGGTTGCATTTACATAGATATTGTCTTCACCCAGCCCGAACAATCTGCGGTTATCCCCTTCGTAAGTGGAAAAGTCCGTCCGGTCGTATTGTGCGTAAACCTTCCATACCACTCTTTCATCAGGAGTATAACGGAACTGGACAGCTCCGGAAAACATCCGGTAAGGCTTCTCGAAATCCCTCCTGCCCGAATAAACCTTGTCATACAAACCCAGGTTCTGATAATTCAAGTCAACAGACAAGGATCCTCTGTCAAAAGTCTTTGTGCCCCCTCCACCAACACCGACAACGGAAGCGTTCACTCCGACTTTATCGACCTTGCTGTAATCTTTTGTTTCCAATGGCAAGACTGCCGAAAGCGCTTCTCCATATTCTTGTGAAGCGCCTCCCGAAGCAAGGTTTACCCCACTGAACATAAATGTAGAGTAACGGCTGCGAGCAGGGGTATTTATTCCGTTCGAAGTATAGGGATTCAGTACATGCATTCCATCAATAAAAGTCTGCGTCTCGTAACTGCCTCCACCACGTACCAGCAATTCACCGGTTTCACCCTGCACTTGCGTACCGGGCAAAGTCTGCAATGCCTTGTATAAATCACCGTTCGCACCGCCCACCGTGACCAGTTCCACCGGATGCATATCGCTCCAACGGCTGTTGGCAGCAGGAGTTCTGGCTCCTTTTACCACTACTTCTTCCAAAGCGACACTGTCTATATTAAAATTCAGACGTACTGTATCGGTCACTGATTTCTGCGCTACGGAAGGCTGTGTATAAAGTAATACACCCAATATCCCAAAGACTGTTTCCCGTTTCATATCTTTACATTCGTTGTGTTTCCTGCCGCAAACATAAAGGAAGGGTATAAGACAAAAAAATATCCGGGACAGACAGCCCGGATATGTGACAACCAACAAACTCTTTGTGACGAACAACGTATTTCTGTGACGAGTGACTAACTCTTTGTTCGGTTTTCAATCAATGCTTTCACCTCTTTGGCGTATGCGCGTGAAACCGGAACATCTTCTTCGCAACCCTCCAGATTCAGCTTATATCCCTGAGAGTTTCCATCTACTTTCACCACCATCCGGATGTTTACAAGAAAGGCCCTATGGCAACGGATAATAAAAGGGCAAGCAGAGACAGCTTCCTCTGCCTGCTTCATGGTGGCACGCAACAATCTCCATGTAATTTTCTTTTCTTTATCCGAATCTGAACGGTAACCTACTTTTACGTAATTCCCCTTTGCCTCTGCATAAAGGAAATCTCCGGCCTTTACTTCCAGCATTTCTTTGGTGCCACCGGCAAACACCAACGCTTCTTCCGAGGAAAACACCTTGTCTTCCAAGCTCGCTATCCCAACTTCCGGGGATATTCTCCTTGAAAGGTGACCGTTCATCTCCATAGCTTCTTTCAGATTGCGGGTCAGTTGCAAATTGCGGTTCCACATCAGAAAAAATATGGTAGGAAAAGGTGCCAGCACCATTACCCAAGACAAAGCCAGAAAGAACAACCGCTTGTCCAACCACATTCCCATCAACCATGATTGATAGGCCCAAATCCCCACTGCTATCAGCAACAACATCAGCAGCAAATTCAACACATGCTTACCCAATGTCCAGTTCTGCTCCTTGTAATAAGCAGGAAATAATGCCGGAAGCAAATAGGTGAAAACTCCCGAAGCACCTGCCGCAATCAATGCAGAACCGGCAACCACCCCAAACACACTTCCCTTTATCCGGGAAATACCGAACGGCTGAAGTATATATAATATCAGAAAAATAATGGCCGAAGTATCACTACTGCCTTCCAGCGTTGATAAAACGTAGGATAAGGACTCCGCCAAAGTTCCGCCAATTTCCCCATAAGTATATAGTCTCTCTTGTTTACATGGTAATATATGCAAAGATAATACATTTACTCAACACATGCTCATACAGATACTATATTATCTCAATCTGTTTTATCACACGACAAGGATTTCCCACTGCCACACAATTCGCAGGAATAGAACGGGTAACCACACTCCCCGCCCCGATAACACTGTTCCTCCCGATGGTGACACCAGGCAAAATGACAACCCCTCCACCAATCCATACTCCATCCTCTATTCGTACAGGTAAGGCATACGTACGGCAGATTTCTTGTCCTTCCGGACAGTCCTGCACCATACGTTCATCTACTTTGGTAGAATGGGTTGCCGTATATATCTGTACATTAGAGGCTATCAAGACGTTGCTACCTATGTCAATACGATTGTTGTCCACAAAGGTACAATTCATGTTGACAATTACCTTGTCGCCCATAAAAATATGCTTGCCACATTCACAATGGAAGTCAATATCCACATGCACATTCTTGCCTACATGTCCCAACATCTCACACAACAACTCCCTCCTGCGCTTGCTATCGGCATAATCTGTGGCATTGAACTGTGCCAGGAGACGTTTTGTACGCAAAATCATCTCCACTATTTTCGGATCCCTGCTTCCTATAAAAGGTTCGCCAGCCATGCACTTTTCATATTCTGTTTTCATACGCATCCTTTTTTTGCGGACAAAAATACAAAACTCTAATGTATAGGAATTTATCCTATGTTAAAAAATACCCCTTTGCCCTGATACGACTCAATGATTGTTGTGTAATGCCAAGGAAAGAAGCGATATGTCCCAAAGTCACTCTATGAAAAAGGGCCGGACACTCACTCATTAATTTTTCATAACGCTCATACGCAGACAAGTTGAGGCGAGATATATGAATATCTTGTAAGCGAAGAAAATTTTCCTGTTGTAACACCCTCATCCAATTTGCAATATCTATATCTGACTTATACAACTCATTAAGCGTTTCAATGGAAATAGAATAGACCAGTGTTTCTTCCAATGTTTCCACGTATTCAAAGCCTGCTTTGTTCCTATATAAATCCCACGAGCCACAAGCTACATCACCTTCCATAGAGAACCATGTCGTTATTTCTTTTCCATCGTGCAAGGTGTACGAGCGTGTCATTCCCTTCTCTATGAAGTGGACTTGCCTATCAAATTGTCCTGCACGGATAATAAGTGTTTTGGCAGGAAACACTTGCTTTTCAAAACCATGTGTCAATGCTGCCAATGCTTCATCTGAAACCGGATAATAAGCTCTTATTGTTCTGACAATATTCTCCATACTAAAATATTCCTTTTTACAAAGGTATAAAACAAGGAAGAGTTTGCGAAACTTGCGTAACATATTTGTCATATATAGATTGCAAAATCTAGTATTTCTAAAGAAAATAAAGGATGAATGGCTATTTTTTATGTTATAAAACACATTTCTCGCAAACATTTCGTATCTTTGCAACGTTATAAGATAAAAGAAAAGATGTAAAAACCCGCTTTCCGAAACGCGGAGAGCACAAAAAGATGAGAATTATGAAAAAGAATGCAAATGAAATTTTTATGTTACAGTACCAAATCAAACGCTATCAGGCAATGGGTAATGGAACAATGTGTCAAACACTGAACGGTAAACTACAAAAGCTGCTTGCAAAGCAGTCCCTCGTAACCATGTAAAAAACACCTTTAAATACAATGAATGAAGGGCAGGGAGCTGAAAAGTTCCCTGCCCTTTTTCTTTTTTATCCATCTATACTAATGGTTAGCACCAACTACAAACTCGCTTTGCATCCTTATCTCCCTACCGTCAACCGAAATTCCTTGTAGGGTAATTATATATATTCCGTTCATATCCGAAGTATAAAAGTTGAGTGTACTCATAGCGGGAGTTATCTCCGGATTCCAATAAAGTGTATGTCGAAAATCCGGTAAGCGGGAACCGGCTTGTTTCTCTGAATTGTATGATGGAGCAACAAATGCGATTCTCTTTTGTGGAAATTCATAAGAAAACATCTGTGAATTCTTATCCAAACGTATATCAGGCAATGTTCCCCGATGGGTTATAAACGAAACAATTCCATCATACAACTCCCCACCAAAAGTATATTTGCCGGTATAACGATGTATATAGTGTATCAAACGGGCATCATAGTTCAGAATGGTTTCATGGTCATCAAATGGAATCCCGTCTAACAACACCAGTGTTTTCATATTACTGAATCTCCTTATATCCGGTTGCAGTATCCGGATGACATCTTTACCTTCCAGCTGACTGATACGTATTCCCTTGACAAATTCCACAAAAACATCCCTCACAGTCCTGAAACGAACATACTCATCCAGATTATAAGTAGAAGCGGGAACAAAATCATAAAGTTGTTGCAATATACTCTTGCTATACGAAGAATCTACCGGCAAAAGAGAATGTAATTGCGCGCTGAAACCACGCTCTATCAAGTCTTCTTTCCGAAATGACACACAGACCTTAGGAAGTTTTTCCGCCAACACCCCGACAAAAGGAGAAACAAGCTCCAATCGGCAGGGACTTTCCTCCTCCGGTAATGCAGTTAATACAATCTCCTGCATATCCGTTATTCCGGTCGTATAAAAAGCATAAATAGCGTCAGCCTTAGGCTGTCCGTCAAAGACACGAATATCCTTGCCCACACATGCCAGACGTGCATTTACATTGTCAGCAGGCGCTCCCATCAGCCTGCCGGTTACAATATGCCCTTCACACTCTGCAGCAAATGACCGTTCCGGAACACTTGTATAGTTCTTCTGCCCGTCGGCTGATATTGGAAAACCCTTCAGCACATAGTCTTTTCGTACTACGGACAGAGTAAGCTCCTTGACATCAGCAGGCAGATTGGGTAATGTCAAGGCTACTTTACTCCGGTTCCCATAGACCGATTTATCTGTCCATAAGTCCGCTCCGGAAAGCTGATTGCCGGAAGCTTGTGAAACGGTAATGGAATCCGTGAAAAGTTCCACATTATCCTCCTCTGTTGTCTGAACAGTATTAAGCAAGGCTATATACTTCTTTGGGAAACAAGCCATAGGATAGTTCCTCATATAACGCGTATATGCTGTCAGTTGGTAAGCTCCGGTATGCATGACTTGGGGAAGTCTGATACGCCCCCATCCATTCCCGTTCTGCAAGTCGATTTTACCTTGTGCGTATACCAGCTTCGTGTCACTTATCTCTACATAAGCAACTTTGCTTAATACACTTCCACGAGACAAGGAATCCGTCACACAAACTTTTATCCACAAATCTTCTCCAGCCACATAGCAGTCCTTGTCTGTATAAATACGCATATTCTCAACAATTTGAGCATGTAATCCCAATACAAGAACCCAACCTATAATACAAAATATCACTCTCTTCATATCATTTCAATATTAATTCATTTCATCCGGCCAGAAGGAAGGCTTTTCCAGGCTGGCACCTAAATAGCGTACGTCTGTACAACCTCCGGGAACCCATGCATAACCTACCATCAATGGATAAGCAATAGCATATCCCATCACATATAAATCCATGTACGAATCTGCCCAACCTCTAAATTCTTGGCAATAACCGTCAGGAAACCTATAATATATATCATCGGCAGAAATGAAAATGCGATATTTTGCCACATTCATACTAACTCCCACATAACCAACTACATTTTTGTCTGAATTGTTGCAAGTAATATTCGTAGGAAGTTCCGAAGCTGAGGAATAAACAATCCGCCCATTTCTTCATTGATTTTTATTTTCTCCTGATAATATTCGTACTCGCCCCTCGAAATCTTACGCTGCTTCACCAAAGTGCTATAATGATGAAAGACACGGTTATTATCCGCCTTTATAGAATAAAGCCACTTATCCTTCAATTGAGCATCCTTATTTGTTCCTGTATTACCTACTATGATTTTAGCCGACTTATTATGACACCATCCCCGTGCATATGGTGTAGCATCAAAATCAACCACCTCATCAGTGGTAGGGTCGTAACGGAACTTGGGATTATATACTGCCCTCACTTCCCAATCTTCCTCGTAACTCCAGAAATAACATCCGCCATCTTCACTCCGCATAGAAAAGCGGATAGAGATGTCACCGTATTTTTCCGGTTGCTCGTAGGTGACGTCATCTATTGTTTCTGTCTCCAATGGATATTGAGGCTCCGAAGTATAAATATCCCCTTCATACACAATCTTCAGACTATAGCTGGCATCCTTATTCAAAGAGCCAATTACAACTTGGTATTTTCCATCTCCCAAAGAAGTGCCATTAAAGCAAGAACCATCACTTCCTACTACACTGACTTCTGCATCTATCTTGTTATAATCTTGAGGAATTCCTTCTACATTCAAAGGAAAGGAACAGCTCAAGGAAAAAACGACTATACTATCTGATATGATATTACCTTCAACTATAAGCACCCTCGTACTACTCTCCGGCAAGTGCGCATTGAATTTATCCACACAACTGCCAATAGTGAGCCACAACAAGCATATCCATGTTACTATATATTTTGCATTATTCATCGCTTTTAATAATCAAAACAGATTGATTTCAACTGGCCAGAAGGAAGGCTTTTCCAAGCTGGCACCTAAATAGCGTACGTCTGTACAACCTCCAGAAACCCATGCATAACCTTTGAATCCCGTACGTGGGTCCGGGTCCGGATATGCAATGGTATACCCCATCAAGTATAAATCTAAAAATGTATACTCTTCTTTCAGCCCTTTCGCTCCCTGACAATACCCCTCAGGAAGCCTATATTGTATATCATCTGTAGAAATGAAAATACGATATTCCGCCACATTCAAACTGACACCAACATATCCAATAGCCTGTTTATCTGAACTTTCACATCTAATGTTCGACGGCAATTCCGAAGGCTGGGGAACAAACAACCCACCCATCTCCTCATTAAGCTTTATTTTCTCCTGATAATATTCATATTCACTCTTCGAAATCTTACGTTGTTTCACTATAGTACTGTAACAACAAGAAAAACGAATATCATCTGCTTCAATGGAATAGAGACACTTATCCTTTACACGATTATCCTTGTTTATTTCCATATTACCTATTATTATCTCGGACGATTCACTGTGACACCATCCGCGTGAGTATGGTCTGGCATCATAATCAACAACCTTGTCTGTATCGGGATCATAAGCACACATAGGATTGTATACTGCTCTAACCTCCCAATCTTCTTCATAATTCCAGAAATAACATGCAGCATCTTTGCTTTGCATAGAGAAACGGATACTGACATCACCATACTCCCCTTGCTGTTCGTAGGTGACATCGTCTATGCTTTCCGTCCCTATCGGATATTGAGGTTCGGAAGTATAGATATCTCCCTCATAGACAATCTTTAAGCTATAGCGGACATCCCTATGCAATGTTCCGACAGCAACCCGGTACTTTCCATTACCCAACGCAACACCCCTAAAACTGGAGCCATCCTCACCGGTTACACAAACTTCAGCATCCACCTTATTGAAATCAGGAGGAACCCCTTCCACATCCAAGGAAAAGGAACGGCTCAAAGAAAACACGACAGCACTATCCGATATAATACTACCTTCAACTATGAGAAGGCCGATACTACTTTCCGGCAAGTGGGCATTGAACTTATCCACACAATTACTAAGGAACAACCATAACGGACATATACATATCACCCAATATACTTTATTCTTCATACCCTTTCAGAATTTAATATTATAAGTAACAAAAGGAATGGGAGCACCGAATATGGACATCTTGTATCCTTGAATCCTACCCTCCTCGGACACAAAATAGACAGAGTACACATTCTTCCTTCCGGTCAGGTTATAGATACCGAAAGAAAGGGAACTGTGGGTCAACAATGTCAGGTGATGGCTGGGTTCAATATTGAACGACAAATCCATACGGAAATAGTCGGGAACACGATAACTGTTACGGTCGGTATAGTAAACCTGCATCTTTTTCAGACCCTGGTCGTAGTATTGCCCGGCAGGAATTGTGGTGGGACGACCCGTACTGTAATCCATATTGAAAGACATGCTGTAACGACGGGTAAACTTATAATTACCTACAAGCTTGAAGTCATGCGGCTTGTCATACTCGGTCGGATACCATTCTCCACCATTGATGGGACGGGCTATGCGCGGATCATTCTGACGCAAGAAAGTGCGCGAATAAGTATAGCTCATCCATCCGTTCAGTTTTCCTACCGGTTTCTTCACCTGAAATTCTACGCCGTAGGCATATCCCTCCGTATTGATGACATCCGTCTCCAGATGGTGGTTCATCAGGATTTGGGCGGAACTGCGATAATCCAGATAATCAATCAGCTTTTTGTAATATCCTTCTACAGATAATTCCAGAAGTTGCCCCGGCGTATTATAGTAGGCACCTGCCGCCACCTGCCAGCCACGTTGAGGCTTGATGTTGGGGTCGCTCAGCTTCCAGGTATCCGTAGGAGACATAACGGCAGTATTCGATACCTTATGGATATACTGCCTCATCGTATTGAAACCGGCCTTTACGGAAAAATCATCTGTAAAGGCATAACGTGCCGACACTCTGAATTCCGGTCCGTGATAGGTCTTGATGACCTTTCCATTCCCCGCCGTGATAGAATCCGCCACCGAAGACATGGAGGGCAGCATACCCTCCTGATATGTATAGTAAGTGCGCGGTCCCAAAGCATTGAGCATGGAATAGCGTATACCCGCATTGATGGAGAGCCTGGAAGTTATATCCCATTCATCCCCTATATAAACGGCACTTTCCAGTGCTTTATCCTTTTGCAGTTCATCATATCTTACCAGCGAATTAGGCCCCACCGGCTCGTAGGTCCCGGAATTCACATTATACAGCTGGCTCATCAAACCGAAGTTCACTGCATGGCTATTGCCGGCTTGATAAAGAAAGTCCGCTTTTCCAAACCATTGGTTAATGGCAAAAGACAGCCGTGCGGCAGACGCTTCCTCCACCGTTTCATCATTTCGGTAATCGTAGTGGTCATAACCGAAAGAGAAGTTTCCGGTCAGCTTATCTGCAAAGACAGTCCGCCAGTTTGCCGAGAAATTCATATTGTTGTAGGCATACTTCTCATTGTCATTAAAGGCAAAACGGTCGTGACTATAATAGCCATAGACATTCAGCTTGTTGCGCTCGTTCACCGTATGCGAGAAGACAGCCCCCAAGTCATAGAAACCTGCTTTCCCGTCACGATACCCACTTTTGTTGGGCAAGGTCTTCATTATCCAGTCCGAATAGGTCGTACGTCCACTCAGCAGAAGGGAAGTCTTTTCCTTAATGATGGGAATCTCGAGATTCAACTTACTGGTCACAAGCCCGATACCTGCAGAACCGGTAAACTTTTCCTTGTTCGCCTCCTTGCTGGTGATGTTCAGTACGGAAGCGATACGCCCGCCATACTGGCTGGGGATACTGCTCTTATAAAGTTCCGCATCCTTTATCATGTCCGAATTAAAAGCCGTGAAAAAACCGAAAAGATGATTGGGGTTATAAATCGTTCCGTTATTGAAAAGAAGCAGGTTCTGGTCAGCGGCACTCCCACGCACATTGTAACCGCTTGATGCCTCCCCCACTGTCTTGATGCCGGGAAGTGTCTGTATCATCTTCAGCACATCCACCTCACCCATAGCCGTAGGAATGTTTTTCAGCAGGGCAGGCTGCAGCTTCTCCATTCCCAACTGCACACTTTTCACGTTCTGTATACGCCCCGAAACAATAAGCACCTCATCCAACATATGGTCTTCCTCTTCCAACTCGATATGGACAATGCCTTCACCATAAAGCATAAATTGCCGATGGGTCACTTTGATATTCATCCCACTGATTTCAAGAATATTATAGCCTGCAGGCAGGTCAATGGTAAATTCCCCCTGACGGTTGGTCGTCGTAGCTACCCACGGCTCTCGATGAATGATGTTGATACCATCCAGATTCTGGCCGGTCTTAAAGTCAGAAACTCTTCCGGTCAAAGTTATCATATCTCCGGGGGCAGGCTTATACTTGTTTCTATCTCATAGACCTTGTTTTCTGAAGAAGACTTCACAATAGGAATGTATGAAGGCAATAGTTCTTCATCCGTCTCCAACTTTTCCCCCATCAATACCGGTGGCAGCGAGGTAGCCAGAAAAACCTCCGGCAAGACAAATATTCTGTCACCATAAACCGTCACCTTATAGATAGTAGCTGCCAAAGCCTCTCTCAAGTACTCGGCAGTGGGGTTCTTCACCTCTGCCCGCTTCACTTTAAAAGGAACCGTTATCGTTGTATAAACACGGCAAGACGTGCCCTTTTCTACTGCATCCATCAATTCGAATATGGAAATGCTGTCCGTAGCCATCTGTTGCTGTGCAAACATGCCGAAAGGCGACAATAGGAGGAAAAAGGCTAACTGTATATTTAAGATTATGTGCTTTCATATTATTTTCCATGAATTAAGGAATCAATATATTCCGTTAACCGGGTCATTGCCCGGACACCGCCATCTTCCTTGAAGTCCAGCCGCTCTTTCCGGCAATAAGCCTTCAACTGCTTCTTGTATGTAGGAAAAAGTTTCAAGAAACCCGAACGGGAAGTTATCACATAATCGGTTCCGCCACTGCGAAGACTGAAATAGCTCTTTTTCTTGAACCGGCTGTAATAAAAATCGTTTTTCTTCACCTGAGACTCCATTGTGGATACGATATACTGTGTCAGGCACATTTGCGGACTATCATATAGCAACGCAGCGAAACAGTCACCCTGCGGTACAAACTTCTGTCCTTCTATGACAAAATAATCCACTTTCCGCATATCTACCTGCAAGGTTATCCGTTTCTCCGGAGTAACCACAATCAGACTCTTTTTATAGGTATCATAACGGAGCTGCAAATCCGAGTAAAGCCATCTGCCATAACAGACAGCCCCCTCGCGAAATTCATCCGTATTCCAATAGGGATGGTTAAGATACTTCTGCTGGTTATAATTTTCCTCTGCCTTACCGGAGTAAAGGGCAGCATAATCTCCTGCCGCTTTTCTGAATTCATCAAAAACGGCTTGTTGTGCACAAACCAAAGATGGAAAACATAGGACGCATAGTAGCGTGTAAAGGTGTGTTTTTCGCATATATGTGAAGTGTTATAGGTGAGGATAATCACAAATATAACATTTCACTTTTAAAAATAAAATTATTATTATATATAATTCAAATAAAAACAAAAAATAGAAC
>ENA-OQJX01000141-OQJX01000141.1-human-gut-metagenome-genome-assembly--contig:-NODE-141-length-48184-cov-6.185384_pt1 | contig 48184 bp, 41 predicted proteins | sample MGYA00242615_ERZ504782 | MGnify/ENA primary metagenome ERZ504782 (study PRJEB26092, sample SAMD00036354) | human gut metagenome | host: Homo sapiens | study: EMG produced TPA metagenomics assembly of... | reverse complement strand
ATTCATTGGTTTTTTGTTTTTTTCCGGTAGAAAAATTCTATAATTTCCAACGAATCCGGATGGGTTGTACATAAAGCCCAAATGGGGTGTCTGAAATTCCACAATTGTATATCCACAGCGGGGATCTCTATTTTTAAAAGGGTTATGAGGATCGAACAAAGGAGATTCATCAATCGGCAATCCGTCCGTACATAAAAATGAGCAGAACAAATCCCAAGAAGGATCGAATTGGGCAAATCCACCGACATTTCTCGACACAATATTTTTTACACCGAAAGTAACACCGTATTCGACCGAACGAGGTAAAATGAACACATATTCGTCATTCATCCTGGTTTTTGTCAAAAATAGATTCGGATAATTAGTCTCAAGCGTATATTCATTCAATTTAATACAGAGATCAGAAGCAGTTTTAGCTGTTTCATAATCTGACATATACAAGGCGATTCTCGCTTTCATCCCAAGTGCTGCCCCTTTTGTAGCTTTTTGAATGGATGATCCGTAAGAGACAGGAAGATACTCAGATGCAAAATCGTAATCTTCATATATCTTCTGCAAAACGATACGTTTGTCCGTGCGTGCCATTTGAAAAGCCTCGTTGAGTTCCAATGGTTCTGTATAAAATATGACATCTCCGAAATAAGAGATCAACCTGGAATATTGAGTCGCTCGCATGAATTTCACTTCAGCCTCATAAAGCAAACGTTTTCGTCCCGACAACTCAGTCTGTTTCTCTAGATGCAACAGAATCGTATTACATCTCGCAATCGCTTTATAAGAACTAAGCCAATAATCATTATTTGCGACACTCCATTCGCCATTAATAGTCCCGTTAGTGACAGGAGTTAAATTTTCCCTATCGATCCAATCATCAGTCCACGAGTCCGGCCCATGTATAATATCTAAAGGGAAAAATGAATTTTTATATAAATCATTAATAGACATTAGAATTTCTTCTTCACTCAAATACCAGTTTTCAGAAGAACCTTCTGCCAATGGAGACAAATTCAAATTGTTACATCCTGCTAGAAGGAGCATGCTCGTCATAAAAATACTAAATATTCTTTTCATGGTCTTGTATTTTAAAATTTAACAGAAATACCGAATAAAACCGATGTGGTAATAGGATATGCACTATCTCCCATTTCAGGATCCCAGCCCTTGGGATATTTGTTTATACAGAAAAGGTCGGAAACACTGGCATAAACCCGTACATTTTGCATGAATACACTACTTACCCATCTTTGTGGAAGCGTATAACCAAAATTCAAGTTTTTCAATCTGAAATATCTTCCATTAAACAGCCAGAAATCCGACATTGCATAATTATTTCCTGCATTCGAAATTGTCAAACGTGGATAAATCGCTTTCAGATTTTCTTCCGGAGTATTGTAATGGCTATACACATTTCCATCAAGTAAAGACGAAATATTTTCCCAACCACCTCCTTTCAAGGGTTCAACCATCGTTTTTGTGATTCTCGATTTTTGTTTTCCTACACCTTGAAAACTAAGCCCAAAATCTATATTTTTATAGTTTACACTGATATTTCCGCCATACATATATCGAGGAAGAGAACCTCCAAGTAAAACACGATCATATTCAGAAGATATGATTCCGTCCGGTTTGCCATCAGGTCCACTGATATCCCGATATTTCACATCACCCGGCTTTACACTTTTACTCGTCTTAGCTGATTTATCAACCTCTTCCTGAGTTTGATAGATACCTTCAGAGATATAACCATACCATTCATTAAACTCACTTCCTTTCACTTTGATCTGGTCTCCAAGAAATTCCGTCCCCCCTAGATCTCCCATTACAGATTTGAAATCAGATAAATTCAAAGTAGCCGAATATCTCCAGTCCCCTACGACATCATTCCAACCAATGGACAGTTCCCATCCTTTAGTATTCATTCTTCCTGTATTTTGTTCCGGATTATCGAACCCCATATAAGTCGGAATTTGTAAAGCAAGAAGCATATCTTTTGTTTTCTTTTTATAATAATCTCCGGAAAAACGCAGTCGGTTATCTAAGAAATTAGCATCGATACCAATATCGAATGTTTCAGTTGTTTCCCAAGTAATATCATGTATTGCATAGCGTCTTTGTGCAGCGGTCGTTTTGGATATCACTTTATCATCCTGATAAAATAGTGAAGAACCGAAATCAATCGTTGCCTGATACGGATAATTGCCGATGCGTTCATTCCCCAAAGACCCCCACGAAGTACGAAGTTTCAGAAATGAAACGGCAGAGATATTCTTCATGAAAGATTCTTCGGATACAACCCAGCCTAAAGAAAAAGAAGGAAATGCCCCCCATCGATAACCTTCTGCAAAACGAGAGGACGCATCATAACGAATATTTGCCTGAAAAAGATATTTATCCATATAATGATACATGAAACGTCCGAATATCGACCGGCGAGCATTTTCATATGCCGTACCACTGTTATCACGCAATTCCTGCGGACCTATATCCAAATAAGGATAGGATGTCAGTTCATAATTGCCACGCGATGCAGTCAGATCTTCATTAAATGCATAATAGTTTTCATAGCCGACCAACACATTGATTTGATGTTTTCCAAACGCTTTATCATAATTTGCAAGAAATTGAGTCGTCAACCGATAATTATCATTTCTGTCTTCCGATAAAGAGGTTGTATTCGCCCCTGTCAGATATCCACCCAGTCTCGAAGGATCTTCCCAGTCATACCATGGAACAGCCGTAAAGAATTTTTTTCTCTTGGTATTATTGAAAACAGGAGAAAAAATACCTGAAATTTTCAAACCATCCATCGGAGTAAAGTCCAATCCGATTTTGCCCCCTATCTGGTTCTGTTTCTGATGATCATATCCCCCTTTAGTCAGTCTCCCATAAATATTTGTACCATTCTTTCCTTCCGCAATATTACCATTACTCCATTTGGCTGCATAAATAGGAGCCGAATTCCGAATTTGGTACATAGGATCTAAACTAGCTTGTTTATCGATAATTCGCATAAAATTAACATCAAAAGTTGCTTTAAATAATTTATTAATCGTTAAATCATTATTGATCCTGGATGTAAAGCGTTCGTACGAACGATTATCATGTAAAGCGTCGATATTATCATAAACAAAGGATGCCGCCGTTTTAATTTTCGGGCTACCTCCCATCACTTTGATTACATGACTTTGACGAGGAGCAGATGATTTCAACATCAAATCTTGCCAGTCCGTGATCGGATATAAATCCGGATTTTTCCGGTTATTCTCTACGTACGAATCAATATACTCCTTTGCATAAGTAGGATATTGGCTGTTCGGATCGTTGTTATTGTCATTCCAACGTAATTCATTCGTCATTTCCATATATCTGACAGCATTCACATATTCAGGAAGTTCTGTCGGAATTTCCAACCCATACTCGAAATTATATTCAATACTGAATTGATCCGTCTTCGCCCTTTTTGTGGTGATAAGCACTACTCCGGCTGCGGCCTGAGAACCGTATATGGAAGCTGACGCAGCATCCTTAAGTACAGAAATACTTTCGATATCGTTCGGATTGACATGATTGATATCATCTGTCGGCATGCCATCAACAATAATCAAAGGATTCGTATCTCCTATAGTCGTAATTCCACGAACATGGATTGTTGCTGATGCTCCTGGGGCATTGTTATCTCTCGTCACCATCACCCCCGGCATCGTCCCTTGTAATGCCTGTGACACCTGAACCGCTTTCCGTCCGACCAGTTCATCCCCGCCAACCGAAGAAACAGCCCCCGTCAAATCCTTTTTTTTCATTGTCCCATAACCGACCACTACTATTTCCTCCAACGCTTGCGAATCCTCTTTTAACATAATATCCAAATGACTCTTTCCTTCTAAACGATGTTCTTGGGGGACATACCCGATATAAGAAACCTGAATAAGACTATTTGCCGGCACTTCCAAAGTAAAATCGCCATCAATACCGGTAATCGTACCAATGGTCGTACCTTTTACAGAAACATTTGCTCCAATAACAGGTTCGCCATGTTGATCTTTGACGATACCAGTGATTTTTTTATCTTGATTAGTTTGCAGACTTTCCTTCTTTTCAGTCGAAAGAATAATTTTCTTATCTACCACCGAATAGCGCACATTAGTACCAGCAAAAATATTATCCAGCACTTTAAATATATCACTCTTATTCGCATCCACCGACACTCGCCGATTCAAATCAACATGCTTCGTATTGAAAAAGAATGAAAACTCCGATTGATTTTCAATTTCGTCTAAAACCGACTGGACCGTTTGATTCTGCATGTTCAAACTGACAGTCGCTTTTTGTGCATAGCTGTTCATGCTTGCACCAAACCGATCGAACAGAATAACAAGAATATGTATAGCTTCATAACTCTTGGAATTTTGTTTAAGGTAAACCAAAGTGACTCTGGTACCCAAAACTGTTGGGTATTACAATGTTTTTGCATAATTTTGTAGTGATCTAATTAATAAAAAATGGTTTATTACCGCTTGTCGCCAAACAAGCGTTTTAAAATTAACTCATTTCATCCGGGAGAATACGCCAATATTCTTCCGGATGTTTTTCTTTAAGGAGGTCTGTTTTTCATGCTTACTTGATTGTTTAATAGATTTCTATTCTCGTTTTTTCATTTATGGTATCCTGCGTATCCAAATAACGCCATTTGATATTAGATGATATTTTGAAGATTTCCAATATGCGCTCCAACCGTTGATGACTGAAAGATCCGGTAAAAGCTTCACTCCGGAGACGGTCATTGGATAATACGAAAGTCACATTAAACCGCTTCTCCAGCATCCGCAAGGCTTCAGGCAAAGGAGTCGCATGGAAAACAACCTTTCCGTCTTTCCAGGCAATCTCTGACTCGCCATTCGTTTCAGTCAGTTGTATCCGGGAAGAAGAAGAATCATAGGTCAGTTTCTGTCCGGGTTTCATCAGTACGGCTGTGGATTGCCGATTTTTCATATAGTCGAAGCGAACCTTCCTTCGATCAGGGTGGTAGAAACAAAATCGTCTTTTTCAAATGCTTCAACATTGAATGAAGTACCAACACTTCTATTTTCGTTTCATGGGGAGTAGAGATGACAAAGCCATGTTCCGAGTCTTTCCGTACTTCAAAAAAAGCTTCTCCCTCTAAAGTCACTCTTCTTTTATCCTTATCAAAAAAAGACGGATAAGATAGTTTCGATTCCGAATTAAGGTGGACAACAGAACCATCCGGTAGATTAACCGTAGTCGTCATGCCTGGATTCGTTTTTACTTCGATTATCTGGGCTATTTCGCCCGGACGGGTTTTCAGATTCTGTATACCGAAGACTATCAAAAGAGGAATAAACAGAATGGCTGCAACACGTTGCAGCCAAGTAACCGCGGTTACTTTAGGACGAGCATTGTCTTTGCTCATCTTTTGACAAACAGAAGACAACGCTTTCTCCGTATCCACTTTCGATAATACCTGCATCGTATCCGTTGCCAGATAAAGAGAATGAATTTGTTTGGCAATCCGGTAATTTTCATCCGACTGCTTTATCCATCCCTCAACCTGCCGACACTCCTCTACTGTCGCTTCACCGGAACAATAGCGTGGAAGAAGGTATTCTATCCTATCTGTATTCGGTGTTTCCATATGTATATGTATCCTTGTTTATCTATTAGACAAGAGAAGTCGAACGGATTCCTAAACAAAAAACCAGCTTTTTTCAATATTTTTTTTCTACCACAAAAGATTTATCTTTGTGAACAGATATATGGAAGGAGAAAAACTACAAACCACAGAGGAACGCTTTTTACTTTCAGCCATGCAACATGGAGATCTAAAAGCCTATGGTGTCTTGTTCAGGAGATACTATCCGATACTCTGTGCTTATGCGACAAAGTTTGTGGAATTAAAAGACGCCGAAGAGATCGTGCAGGATGTGATGCTGTGGCTATGGGAAAACCGGGAAACGCAAACTTTCGAGACATCTTTAAGCCAATATCTGTTCAAGACCGTCTATCATCGCGCCATCAACCAGATTGTCCGCCACCAATCCCAACTAAGAGCCGACACTCTTTTCTACGAAAATATGCAGGAGATGCTACAGGACACCGATTTCTACCAACTCGAAGAGCTACAAAGAAGGATCAGGGAAGCGGTAGACGCTTTGCCTCCCGCTTATCGGGAAGCTTTTGTCATGCACCGCTTCGATAATAAAAGCTATAAAGAAATTGCAGAAATCCTGCAAGTATCCCCTAAAACCGTCGATTACCGGATCCAACAGGCGTTAAAACAATTACGGATAACGTTGAAAGATTATTTGCCGTTGATCCTGCTATTGTTACCCAGAAATATTCTGTCGTAGATGTAACACACATCCACTATTCCCGATCAGATCGATAGTAATCTCACTGCGGTCATCCAACTTGATCTTCTTGATGTCGACGACATCCTTTTTCTGCTCGGAAGCCTGATAATAGAGTGTGGCGGTATAGTCTTTCTTGTTTTTCAGAAAATCAAGGGGTAAGGAGATTTGCTTCTTGTCTCCGGCATTCAACATGCTCACATACCAATCGGAACCCGAACGGCGGGCGACCACAGCATATTTGCCCATCTCTCCCTCCAGAAAGCGAGTTTCATCCCATACAGTCGGAATAGAATTATAAAAACGGGTTGCGGCATCTGTTTTGATCACAGACTCGACAGAGCCTGCACCACCGGCCCGTCTCGGTGATTTTTCGGGACGGTCATACCAATAGACAAACTGCCAGGGACTATAAATAGCGACCAATTTAGCCAATTGGGCAGCACGTCCACCCATCTTTTTTGTGACTCTTTCCGCAAAATAACAATTGGTATAGTCACCCGCTCCGCATATCATGCGATTATATAACGTATAGATAGTCTGATCCAGCGACGGACTCTCTTCGTCACCACGAATACCCTCCTGAGTCAGTAAATTCGGATACGTGCGTGAATAGCCTGTCGGACGATACTCGTCATGGATATCAACCATCAATTCATATTTGGCTGCTTTGCGTACCGCTTGATGCAACCACGCCGTAGCATACTGGTCACCTACATTCACAAAACCATATTTTACACCTTTGATCCCCCATTTCTTATACAAAGGCAGGATTTCATCCAGTTGCTGATGTAGCGCTTTTTTATTCACATAGACTAATATACCAACTCCTTTTGAATTGGCATATTCTATTACCTTAGGCAGGTCGAGCGGACCTTTCGAACGGGCCGGATCGACCGTAACGGTGGTCGCATCCGATTTTACGTCTTCTTCCGCCCCATACCAACCGGCATCAAACAGCACATAAGCGATATTGTTTTCTGCTGCAAAATCAATACAAGCCATACTGCCTGTCGTTGTCAACGTGACTTCACGAATCACCTGCCGGGCTTGATCCAGTTAGTATTCGCAATCTGATTCGGTTCGTTCAAATTTAGGACGAAGTAATTATTTTCGACCAATTTTCCCGGATGACCGGCAACCATCACATAACGCCAGGGAGATCGATAGCCGGCCAGATCCAAATTGACCTTTCCCGACAAAACAGATTGTACCCCAAACCCAGCCTCACTCTTTTCCAACTTCATACGGGAATAATCGACAAGAGCAGCTTCCCCGATGGCAACAAACTGATTATCATCGACCTGGATCACCTGAGGACGATCGGCAGCCCCTTTCAATCCACTCAATTTTGTTTCGGAATAAGCACCTTGCGCCATACTGGTCACCCAAGTCTTGCAGTCTTCCTGAAAAAGAAACTGTGTCTTCTCATCAGTGACCGTACGATTCCAAAAATCCAGCTTATCGAATGCATAACGAAACGCCAGTCCTTCATCGTAAAGACGGACACTCAACACCATCTCTTTCCGATTCTCATCCGATTGAAGTGTTAGCTCAACCTCATTATACCGATCTGTCACGACAGAACGTTCCCCATAGACCGGTTGCCAGGTCTGGTCGACCGATTTCCGTTTCTGGTTTGTCACCGTCCAGTTGCCTTTCAGGGTATTCTCATCCAAAGAAAACTGCAAAGTTTTAGCAGTCACCACCTTTTCCCCATTATCAAATAAATCTATTTCTACATTCTTTCCCCCGACTTTGATATCGGCATTCATTTTTTCGGAAGGGCTGACTAGCGGAAAAGTTGCTTGCTCACGAACACGCATAGACGGAGTTTTCTTAATAACAAGGCACGCAACCACCACCGGGAGCCAACTTCAATGTCAGTTTATCATTGTTTGTCAGTTGTCGGGTCGTAGTCTTCAAGCTTTCCCGGTTTGTCAGATAATGGGCATCATCGCCATCTTCAATGACTTCGACTGTATACTTTCCTTTTTCCAGGAAAGAAAGAGGCAGATCTATCATCCTTCCGGATTCATTCGTGGCCGCACCGACCAGGTAAGCATCATCCGTTTCCCTCATCATAACGATATACTCCCCGATTTCACCAGCCAAGGTACGGCTCTCTCTCCACGGCATCTTCTGGGCAGACAAGAAGTTCAACAAAGCCGGATACTTCCGGTAATATTCCGGAATATCCGGTAAAATAGTCACCCCTGAAAAAGTGATCAACGTACGGGCAGCTTCCGAAACCAATGTAGAAGGAACCGGCTGGCTTTCGTCCACACGTGTCGTATGTCCTTGGCGAAGGTCGAACATCCCGTTGTTCATATCGACCGGACCGGCAACCATATTGACGAAAACGGTCGTCACAAATGTTTTAGGCTCGAACACATGATGTCCGTCCAATTGGGCATGGCAATATTCGCGCGTCACAGCATTCGGCCAAGTACGCATCTGTCCATAAGGATGAACCGGACCGTCATGGAAATCGACTAACAGACGGTTTTGCGCACAAAGTTCGGTAATCTTTTTCGTCCACCGGTTCTTTTCTTCTTGTGTTCCGCTCATAAAACCGTATTTAACCCCGGCTGCTCCCCAATCCCCATACTGTTTCAAGGTCTTTTCTATCGGATATTTCCGACCTCCGACATCATTCAGATAAAGCCAGATTCCGACACCCTTCTCTTTTCCATATTTCAACAGCCGTTGCACATCCTGCGCTTTTTCTCCTTTAACCGGATCGGAATCCGATTCGAATTCCGGTCCATACCAATTGGCATCCAACACCAGGTATTTGAAACCCTGCTCGGCAGCGAAATCGACCATTCGTACCCAGGAAGGATAAGACATCCCGTATGTAAATCCATCCCACACAGCTCCGTTGATACGCCAGTCCCAGACAGCCAATCCCGGTTTCACCCACGAAAAATCATAACGAGAGTCGGGATCCGGATTCAGCAACTCCAACAAATGGGAATCGGTCAACACGCCAGGTGTCGTCCCATACAAAACGACACGCCAGGCTGAAGTATATCCCGGCGACAAATCGGCCGGCTTAGAAGCGACCGAAAAGAGCGATTCGCCCCCTTTGGATTGTAAGACAAGAGGTGCTCCTGTTTCCAGGCAGGCTTCATGGATCGCCATATAATGTCTATCGCCCGCCTTCACGGTCATCACCGGAAGACGAGTTCCATCTGTTTCCGTCAACTTTTCAGGTCCTATATTGTGGTTTTCTCCATTATAGAACCATGCCGTATAATCTCCGGCGAAGTTATAGGCCGTCAGTTCAGACTGCACATTTACACACTCTCCTTCACCTTCCGGTATTTTATAACAGAATGCAAAGCCGTCATTATACCCCCGGACCACCAACTGCATCCGCTCCGGTTGCCCGGCAGGATTCAGCAAATCGATCACTAATTCATTGAAATGGTCTTTGACCACAGCTCGCTTTCCCCAGAGCGGTCGCCATTCATTCCTGACTTGTCGGTCAGAAACATTCTCTATTTTCCAACCGGAAGAAGGAACCGTCTCCTGCGATTCCAGTTTGAAACCCAACGAAGATTCTTTAATCAAAACTTCTCTATTGGCTGCAAAAGTATATGTCAGCAAACCGTCGTTATGCCACTGAATAGCCATCACCAACTTTTTATCGGGAGAGAAAACCTGATAAAGCTTGGGAAGATATTGAGCCCAAACGCTGTTCCCCTCCAGCCAAACGAACAGCAGCAAAACAAATGTTACAAATCTTGTATTCATAATATGTTTTTGTAGGTATTAAATATTAGATTCTTTCATTCTACTTTCATGGTCCTCGAACTGTAGATCATCATCTATCGGGCAAATATAAGAACAAAAAGAAGGTTTCCATCACAGAGACCTTCTTTTTCTTAAACAAATGTGTCTAATCTAAATATGTTATAGTGTTATTGGTGTGCCGTTATAGAAGTCCAGGATTTTGGTACGGAAGATAAAGTCATACTTGGCTTGGGCCTGTTCGGACAAGCTCTGGGCATACTTCGTTTTAGCTTCGCTGTATTCGAAGACTGTGCTTTTGCCGGCGGCATAACGGTCTTCGGCATAAGAGAAAGCCTCCTTGCTGGCGAGGACTGATTTGTCGGATGCGGTATATTTATCCTGGGCGGCAGTCGCATTATAATAGGCTTGCTGGATTTCCTTATACAACACTTTCTTCGTATTCTCCATCATCAACTCCCGGTTCCGGATACCTATACGGGCGGAACGGACATTATTGCGAACCTGGAAACGGTTGAACAGCGGAATACTCAGGCTGAACCCGATCGTTTTACGTCCGTTATTCTTCAGCTGATCGCTGAAAGGAAGGTTCGTATAGTCGCCATCACCGGAATAATGGTAATAGCCGTTGCTGTAGCTGGCACCAAAATTCAGTTTCGGATAATAACCTGCTTGAGCCACTTTCAGCATCTTCTTCTGGCTTTCCAAGAGATATTCCTGCTCTTTGATCTGCGGCTTGAAAGCAACGGCATGATCATAGACATTGTCCGGTGGGAGAATGCTGCTCATATACCGCTCGACAGCATCCTCGATTTCAGGGACTACGATATCGAAATTTTCACCGTCGCGTTCCAGTTCGAGGCTTTGCGTCAAGTCGAGCAATGCCAGTTTCACATTGTTGCGCGCTTCGGTCAACGAGACTTCGTCCTTCGCCAGCTGTGCTTTCATATCGTATAGTTGGGAAAGAGGGACTTTCCCGTTCTTTACCAAAGCTTCGGTTTTCACGACTTGTTCATTGCTCAGCGCGACCTGCAACTCGGCTATCTTCTGGACTTCCTTATTATACAAAACCTGCACATAGTAGGAAGCAACATTGATCGACAAATCTTCTTTCGCCTTATTCAAAGTTTCAACAGCCGCTTTCAAGTCCAGCTTGCGGGCAGCGATATCGTTCGGAATACGCAAGCCGTCGAATATCGGCATACTCAAAGAGACGGAGGCCGAGGTATTGGCCGAGTTTTGGTCCACAATCACACCCGTTTTGGAAGGAGAACGCCCGAAGTCGAAATTCTGTCCGACATTAGCATTCAGGTCGGGCAACCAACTGAACTTACTGGTGTTCAATTCCACTTTCCGGCTTTCCTGATCCTGCTCTTTCTGCTTCAGATCGATGTTATGCTCGATCGCGTAACGGATACATTCTTCCAGAGACCATTGTTTGGCAGATTCCTGCCCCCAAGCAAGAGTACCGGAAAGAAACAAAGTCGTAGCTATTATTAATTGGCTTCTCATCATTTTATCGTTTACAATTATTTCTTATTCGGATCGACAATCGCCCCGCGTACCTTTTCGTTTTCGGCAAGACCTTCCTTTATCTCGATCTTGATACCATCGGACAACCCCACCTTAACGGCCCTCTTTTCAAACTGCTGCTCCGGCTTTTCCGCTTTTACCACCTGCACGAAAGTAGAGTCGCCACTAAACTCGACACAACTTTCAGGTACGGATAAAACATTCTCCGCACGCTTCAACACGATCTCGGCATTAGCGCTGTAACCGGCACGGATAAAAGCATCGCCGGGCATATGTACGGCGGCCTTCACCTCAAACAGTACGGCCCCGTTCTCTTCCACTCCCTTAGGAGCCACATACTCCAGTTCTGCATCGAATGTGCGGCTTTCCATAGCGCCGACCGTCAATTTGATTGGCATCCCTTCATGGATACGACCGACTTCCGTCTCGTCTACTTTCCCCTTAAAGATCATATTGTTCATATCGGCAACGGTAGCGATCGTCGTACCGTCATTGAACGTGTTCGACTGGATCACCGAATTACCGACCTTGATAGGCACATCCAAGATCATACCAGTGATAGTGGAACGGACCTGTGTCGTACTGGAAGCGGCAGACCGTTTGGAGATACCTTCGCGGATAATCTCAAGAGCATCCTGAGCATTTTCAGCCTCTTCTTGTGCCTTCTTATAGTTGGCAAGAGATGTTTCGTAATCTTCTTTGGAGATAACCCCCTGTTTATGTAACTCTTCATCACGTTTGAAGGTAGCACTGATCTGTTCGAGGCTGATCTTCGCCACCCTCACACGCGATTCGGCGCTATTCAACTGAACCATTTCGGGGATCACCTTGATACGGGCAATGATTTCCCCTTCTTTCACCATCTGTCCGGCTTCTTTCAGCAACTCGGAAATGATACCCGACATTTGCGGTTTGATAAGGACTTCATCACGAGGTTCGACCTTTCCGGTCGCCACGGTCTTCGTCTCAATCGTGTCACATGCAGGAGTAATCAACTCATAGACGGTAATAACAGGTTGCGCTTTCTTCCACAAGAAATAGAAAGTGCCGACAACAGCAGCCCCGACTACTACCAAAAAGATGATCCGCAGGACTTTTTTTACGATACGATTCTTCATAACTATATTCTTTTTTAATTGACAATGGAAATATTTATGATTTCAGATTTATGATTTATGATTTGTATCAACGTATAAATCATAAATTATAAATCATAAATCCAATTTACTCTTCCCTAATAGCGTCGATAGCCTTGATTTGCATAGCACGCCAGGCAGGGATCAACCCGGCAAGGAGACCGCTGAACAGCAAGATTACAGTAGCTGCTACCGCTGTCCCGATATGAATTTCGGGATTGGAGAAAAACGTTTCGTTAGACGCATCTCCTCCGCCGCTTGCCATCGCATTGTTCACCACATCAAGCAGGAACACACCCACACTAAGCCCGATCAACCGGCAAGGGATGTCAGCAGCAAGCTCTCGCTCATGATCTGTGATATAATATCGAAAGGTTTCGCACCGATCGCACGGCGTACTCCGATCTCGCGTGTCCGCTCCCGGACCGTCACCATCATAATATTACTGACCCCGATGATACCAGCCAGCAGGGTACCGATACCGACCAGCCAGACCAAAATATTAATGCCGGTGAACAGCATGTCGAATGTTTCAAACTGCTTGGCTATCGTAAAACTGCTGATAGCATGTTCATCCGTCGGGGAAATCTCGTTCTGCGAACGCAGGACCGCCTTTATATCTTCCACCATCTTATCACAGGAGTAGCCATCGTCGGCCGTCGCACACAGGAACCAGAACTTGTCTCCCTGGTTGGAAGCCTGCTGGAGTGTCTTGAACGGGATCATCACGCTCTCCTCCGTACGCCCGCCGATCTGGGCACGGGGCTTCGGCTTGATCACACCCACTACCTGGTAATAGATGCCGTTCACTCGTATGTACTGCCCGATCGGATCTTCATCCGGAGCAAAAAGGACTTCGCGCACGATATTACCAATCAGGCACACCTTACGCTTTTCGATCATGTCGATTTCATTCAACAGACGTCCTGCCAAGATATGCTGCGTTTCGATATTGAAATATTCGGAATAGACACCACGCACGTTATATGTACCCGCTTTCTGTCCTCTCACCACATTGTTCTGTCCGCCCCATTGCATAATCATCGGTGAAAGATAGCGTACCCCTTTCACCCGCTGGCGGATCGTTTCCAAGTCGCGATTGCGCATTTGCCAGTAGCGTCCTTTCTTATACCCCTTGTAAGGCTCACCGGTCCGTTCGGAAAAGAAGAAAGCAGAGTTCGTCGAAAAACCGTCGACGTTCTTCAACACACCATTCTTCAAACCGTTGCCGGAGCCTAACAGGATCACAAGCATCAGGATGCCCCAGAACACTCCGAAACCGGTCAACAGGCTACGGGTTTTATTACGGGTGATCGTCACCCATATTTCTACCCAACGATCTATATCAAACATTTTACTTTGATTTATGATTTATAATTTATGATTTATGATTCCCGATCCATGATTTAACTTTATACCGCTTGACGCCATAAATCATAAATCTTTTCATTCATTACGCATGGCTTCAATGGCTGTGATCTTGACTGCCTTACGGGCAGGGAAATAGCCAGCCAGCACGCCAGCCCCGATGATCAGGCCGTAGCAGACAGTGCCACACTGAGGTTCACCGTTGGATTCTGAAAGATACTCATGTCATCCTGTGAAACATTCTTTCCGGCATTCATCATCTCCATGACCGAATTGATGCCTTCCGTCAATCCGATTCCTAAAATCATGCCTAAATAACCGAATACTGCCGTGATCAGGATCGATTCGATAATAATCAGTTTCAGGATGGAAAACGGAGTCGCTCCTATCGCTTTCCGGATACCGAACTCCCTCGTCCGTTCCCGTACCGTTATCAGCATGATGTTGCTCACGCCTACGATACCGGCGGTCAGTGTCCCGATACCGATCACCCAGATAAAGAGAGCGATACCATTCATCATCCCATTCAACATCATGAAGTTTTCGAGCGTACTCCACATACCGATCGCCCGCCGGTCTTCAGGATCAAACCAATGCCGCGCTCCCATCTGCTCGCGGAAACGTTTATCAAAAGCGTCAAATTCTTCCTGTGTGGAGATACCTTTCACCGTAAAGATGATCTCGTCCAGTCCGTAGCCGGCGTTATACAAGGTCTGCGCCGTACTGAAAGGGATATAGGCCGGCGCGTTGTTGTCATTATTCTCCGCCTTATAGACGCCGATCACCTGGTAGGCAACACTTCCTGCATTCACATATTTACCCAACGGTCCTCGCCTTTGAAAAGCACTTCTTTCATACGGGGACTCAGGACAATCACTTTTCTTTTTTCCTTTACATCTATATCATTGATAAAACGGCCGTTTCCAACCGTCATTTCGATATTGTCGATCACCGCCTTCGACGGATGCACACCGTTCAGGGAATAGGCGTTATATTCGTCTCCGTAGGAAAGTGTATCACTCCGGCTGATACTCGCTGTGATCAAGTCAACTTCAGGGTTTTCACGCGGGATGGCGATCAGGTCTTCATCTTTGTATTCGATCCTGCGGTTCATCTGCATCCCCTTATACGGCTTACTCGTATAGCGTGGCCATGTCTCCACCCGGTTCAGGCTGAAATTGCGGAAGTTCGACATGACCCCGTTCTTCAAACCGTTGCCAGCCCCCAAGAGGACAATCAACATGAAGATTCCCCATGCTACGGAGAAGCCGGTCAGGAAGGTACGAAGTTTATTCTTTTGGATCGTACTCCATATTTCTCGGAAATTATCAAAATCAAACATGTCCCAATCCCTTTTCTATTGTTTCTATCAAACCGTCTTTTACACGGATAATACGGTCGGTAGCTTCGGCTACGGAAGGTTCGTGTGTCACGATCACCATCGTCAGCCCTTCGAGGTTTACTCTCCGGAGCAGTTCCATCACCTCGACCGTCGTTTTACTGTCCAACGCTCCGGTCGGCTCATCCGCCAGGATCACCTGCGGCTTGGCAATCAGGGCACGGGCAATGGCAACACGCTGTTTCTGTCCGCCGGACATTTCGTTAGGCATATGTTCCGCCCAATCCTTCAGTCCGACCATATCCAGATATTCCAACGCCATAGCGTTCCTCTTCTTGCGACTGACTCCCTGGTAGTACAGGGGCAACGCGACGTTCTCCATCGCATTTTTGAATGAAATCAGGTTAAAGGACTGGAAAATGAAACCGATCATCCGGTTACGCAGTTCCGCCGCACGGGTTTCGCTCAGATTGCGGATCAACTGCCCGTTCAGGGTATACGTGCCCGTATCGTATGTATCCAGTATTCCTAAGATATTCAGCAATGTAGACTTTCCCGATCCCGACGCCCCATAATAGACACCATCTCTCCCTTCTCTATATCCAAGTTTATGCCTTTCAAAACATGCAGAGGCGCACCGTTGAAATACGTTTTGTTAATTCCTTCCAGATGAATCATCATATATGTTGTTACTTTTTCTGTTAGACGAACATTTTGCAAAATCGTTACACAAATAGGAAAATATTTTGTTATTAACTGCCACAAATATAGGCTTTACTAAAATACCTTGTATCACAAGGTACCAACATTTAACCAAACTTAACCGCTAAAGGGGGTATATTCCCCCCGCAAAAGAATATATTGATATCAGTATCTAACTTCCGACACATCAGTATCCGTCCTGCATTTTACCTGCATTCATTTTGTTTTCGACGTTGTCGTGTATATTTCCGACGTTGTCGTATATATATTTGACGTTGTCGAGAATATACACGGCAACGTCGAAAACAAATTACACTTACATCCAATTGGAAATACATCCCTACGCTCTTCTTGTTAATTGCCGATATTACCGTACCTTTGTGCTTTCTAAGAAAAACAAATAACATAACATTAATATAATATGGTAACAATAGGAACACCGAAGTCGGCTACCGCAACGAAAGTTTTGCTCTGCGGTTCCGGCGAATTAGGCAAAGAGTTTGTAATCGAGTTACAGCGTTATGGAGTGGAAGTGATCGCTTTGGACAAATATGCGGACGCTCCGGCCATGCAGGTCGCTCACCGTTCGTATGTTGTATCGATGTTGGACGGAGATGCCTTGCGCGAGATTGTAGAAAAAGAAAAGCCTGACTATATCGTTCCCGAAGTGGAGGCTATCGCAACACAGACGTTGATGGAACTAGAAAAAGAAGGATTCCATGTCATCCCGACTGCACGTGCCACCTGGTTGACCATGAACCGCGAAGGCATCCGCCGTCTGGCTGCCGAGGAATTGGGCCTGCCGACCTCTCCTTATCGCTTTGCCGAGACGGAAGAAGAGTTTATCGAGGCTGTCAAAGTGATCGGGATGCCCTGTGTCGTCAAGCCGATCATGAGTTCGAGCGGACACGGACAGAGTGTCATCCGCAAAGAGGAAGATATCGACCGCTCCTGCGTTATGCACAGGAAGGCGGACGTGCAGGCGCCGGAAAAGTGATCGTGGAGGGATTTGTCGATTTCGATTACGAAATCACTCAGTTGACCGTTCGCCATATCGGAGGCACTTCATTTCTGGAACCGGTCGGACACGTACAGGTTGACGGCGACTATCGCGAATCCTGCAGCCACAGGCGATGAGCCGGTTGCCAAAGAAAAGGCACGTGAAATCGCAGGCAAGATAACGGAGGCACTTGGCGGTCGAGGTATTTTCGGGTTGAATTGTTTGTAAAAGGCGAAGATGTCATTTTCAGCGAAGTCTCTCCCCGTCCGCACGATACGGGAATGGTCACGATGATCACGCAGGATCTTTCGCAATTTGCCCTGCATGCCCGTGCCGTATTGGGCTTGCCGATCCCGAACATTGCCTTCCACGGTGCAGGCGCTTCACGCGCCGTTGTGGTCGAAGGGGATAGCAACCAGCTTTCGTTAGGTAACTTGGATAAGGTCCTGGAACAGCCGGACACCCAAATGCGCTTCTTCGGCAAACCGGAGGTTCACGGACATCGCCGTATGGCCGTACTACTGGCACGCGGTTTGGATGTGGCCGATGCACGCCGGAAAACCGGAGTGATGATGGAAAGACTGGAGATAAAGTTGTAATATTCAAAGAAGCCGCTTGTCACAATCATGGATAAGCGGCTTTCTTTTGATTTCTCTGATCCTACAATGTCGCAATCGTTTCAGCGTTTAGGCCCGTAACTGAGGTAATGGTAGCAAAGTCTATTCCTTGCATTTTCATCTTGGCTGCTACCAAATATATACCTTTCTCCATACCTTTCTCCATACCTTTTTCCAGACCTTTCTGCATTCCTTTCTCAATTCCTTCCTTTAAACCCTTTTCAACACCTTCCATATATCCTTTCTCAATGGCATAATCCAATACACCCTGATTATCTCGATATATTTTGAGGCTTTCCTCGTATTCCATGCGTTCTTTCTTGTTCATGTTGACTATCTTTGCCAACCTTTCCAATTTTTCAAACAGCTGTTTCTGACCTTTAAACGGTAATGTTTCCAACTTTTCCATATACTTTAGTGTATAAAGCCAATAATCTAAACTCGTTTCACATTCAGCCTCTTCCTTATTGAAGAAAGGCATCTCCAAATAGATCTGGCGCATCGTGTCGCTCATCTGTTTTCCGGTCTCACGATCCGCCAATACGATATCGGTACGCACTTTATCCGTCTTCCCGGATTTAAAGTTCAAGAGAAAAATGCCATATACCGGATAAAGCTCAAACTTCCAATCATTTCCACGCCGGTCCTGATCGCTGATAATACGACAAAGATAATATAATCCTCGTTCATAAAAATAAGTTTGAGGAGCATTTTGTACTTCAACGATAAAAATACGACCCTCTTTATCCTTACATTTCAAGTCAAAAACCGCCGCACGACTATCCGTACTTTCCGCCGGCATTTCCACATTCAAAAAAGATAATTCCGTGATTACCCGCTCACCTTCGAACAGGCCGTTCAACAAGTCGACAAGAAGTTCCTTACTGTCTTCTTGTCCGAAAAGGTGTTTAAAGCCTCTATCTACAAAAGGATTGATAAATGTAGCCATAGTTATATGGTTTTAGGTTGTTGTCATCCAAAAAGCGAATGATACATCAAAAGTCTGTTTTTTATTTTGAAAAAACAAATATTCTTACCAATTTTACCTTTGCACAACAAGAATGCAACTTCCCGTGTTTTGTTTATAATAAAGAAAGGAAAAAATAGGAATGAGACTGACTTATATCTATCATAGCGGTTTTGCTATCGAGGCAGACGGATTTGCCATTTTGATCGATTATTACAAAGACACTGGAAAGTCACCGGAGAAAGGTTTCGTGCATGAGGAACTGTTGAATCGCTCGGGTACATTATATATATTGTCCTCTCATTTCCATCCGGATCATTTCAATCCGGAGGTTTTGAGGTGGAAAACATACAAAAAAGATATCGTCTATCTCTTTGGCAAAGATATTCTAAAAAGGAACCGGGCAGGGAAAGAAGATGCGTTCTATCTCAAAAAAGGGGACACCTACGAGGATCATAACCTGCGGATCAGGGCATTCGGATCGACAGACTCCGGCATATCTTTCCTTATCGAAGCCGAGGGGAAACGCCTCTTCCATGCCGGCGACCTGAATAACTGGCACTGGAAAGACGAATCGACTCCCGAAGAAGTCGCAGAAGCAGAAAAGAACTATCTGAAAGAATTAGACGATCTGGTAAAAGTGACCGACAAGTTGGATGTCGCCATGTTTCCGGTCGATCCACGTATCGGGACCGACTTCATGCGCGGTGCACAACAGTTTGTAGATTGCATCAAAACCAATATCTTTGTACCGATGCATTTCTGGGATCGCCCGGCGGAGGTGGTCGCTTTCGGACCTTACGCAGAATCGCGCGGTTGCCGGTATGTGCTGATATCCGCTCCGGGAGAAGGAACAGAAATTTGAGAATTAAAAATTAATAAATTAAAGAGAGGATGGAGATAAAGAGCAGATTTGATCATTTTAATATCAATGTCTTGGATCTGGACAGAAGTATCGCGTTTTATGGAAAAGCGCTCGGTTTGAAAGAACATCACCGCAAAGAAGCGGCAGACGGTTCATTCATTCTGGTTTACCTGACAGACAACGAGACAGGGTTCCTGTTGGAACTGACCTGGCTTCGCGACCGGAAAGAAGCATACGAACTGGGAGACAATGAAAGCCATCTCTGTTTCCGTGTAGCCGGCGATTATGACGAGATACGCGAATATCACCGTGAACTCGGGTATATCTGTTTCGAAAATAACGAGATGGGATTGTACTTCATCAATGACCCCGACGATTATTGGATTGAGATTTTACCTGCTAAACAACATATTGGGTAACATATTCACGCCTATTTCGGTTTTTTTTGAATAAAATCATTGCACCTTACCAGATTCCTCTTATATTTGCTTTCCAGAAAAAGCATTATTAATCTAAAATATAAAATCATGGAGAAGCCTTATGTAGTAGGTATCGATATAGGTGGTACCAATACTGTTTTTGGCGTAGTAGATGCAAGAGGAACAATCTTGTACAGTAGTTCAATTAAAACCGGAAAGTATACTGACATCGACGATTATGTCAGTGAACTTGCTAATGGCTTGAAATTAGTGATCGACCAGGCTGGTGGCGTGGACAAAATAAAAGGTATAGGCGTAGGAGCTCCGAACGGTAACTTCTTCAACGGTTGTATCGAATTCGCACCGAACCTTCCCTGGAAAGGTAAAATTCCTTTAGCGCAGTTGATCAGCGAAAAACTGGGTGGTGTGCCCGTAGCATTGACAAACGATGCGAATGCGGCTGCTATCGGTGAAATGACGTATGGTGCTGCCCGCGGTATGAAAGACTTTATCGTGATCACACTGGGAACCGGTGTTGGTAGCGGTATCGTAATCGGCGGTAACTTGGTTTACGGACATGACGGATTTGCAGGTGAACTGGGTCACGTGATCATGCGTCGTAACAACGGACGTCCTTGCGGTTGCGGTCGTCAAGGCTGTCTGGAAGCATATGCTTCTGCTACTGGTGTTGCCCGTACAGCACGCGAATTCTTGGAAATCCGCAAGGATGACAGTTTGCTTCGCGAATTGGATCCGGACGAAATCACATCAAAAGACGTGTATGATGCAGCAATGAAGAACGACAAGTTAGCATTGGAAATCTTCGAATTCACAGGTAACCTCCTGGGTGAAGCATTCGCTGATTTCGTAGCTTTCTCAAGTCCTGAAGCGATCATCCTGTTCGGCGGTCTGACCAAATCCGGCGATCTGATCATGAACCCGATCAAACGTTCAATGGAAAAGAACATGCTGAAAGTATTCGAAGGTAAGACTAAATTATTATTCTCTCAATTGAAAGAAAGCGATGCTGCCGTATTGGGCGCAAGCGCACTGGGTTGGGAAGTAAAATAAATTGCAGTTGAAAGTTGAAAGTTAAAAGTTGAAAGTTGAAAGTTGCGACAAGCCATATTTTCAACTCTCCACTTTCAACTTTCAACTTTTAACTCTTATGCATCCTTTACATCAATTTGAATATTGTCCGAAATGCGGAACCAAGGCTTTTGTGGAACGCAACGAGAAAGCCAAACAATGCACGGCCTGCGGTTCATCTATTATTTCAATCCTTCCTCGGCCGTTGCCTGTTTTATCCGTAACTCCAAAGGAGAATTGCTACTGGTACGCCGAGCCAAAGAACCTGCCAAAGGGACGCTCGATCTGCCGGGTGGTTTTGTTGACATGCATGAATCGGCTGAAGAAGCAGTCCAGCGAGAAGTGAAAGAAGAAACAGGCCTCGACATCACCGGTTGCCGCTATCTTTTTTCCATCCCCAATCTTTATCCTTATTGCGGCTTTGAGGTGCATACAGTCGATATGTTTTTCGAATGCCTCACCGAATCCTTCGACAGAGCAAAGGCTGAAGACGATGCAGCGAGATCATTATTCTGCCAACCAACCAATTGAATCCGGACGATTTCGGATTGCAATCTATCAAAAAAGCAGTAGACCGCTATATAAAGTAATATATTTCTTATATTTGCAACTTAGAACCAACATATACCGTTATATTTATATATATCTGTATTATAAAAGCTAAGGAGTGATGAAAAGAATACTTATTCCACTGTGCATAGTGGTGGGAAGTCATGTCGCATACGGGCAGCGGTCGTACCAATTTGATGCACCGGATCGCCTATTTGTAGAAGGAAAAGAGTTGTTCAGTTTAAAAAATTATGCTGGTTGCATTGACAAGCTGGAAGCTTATAAGCAGCATTCCACCGATGCCGACCTGATCCAAGAGGCAGACTATATGCTAGTCTATGCCGCTTATGAACAGGGGCGCCCCAATGCTGACGAATTGTTAAAGGATTATCTGGAAGAATATCCGGCTTCCCGTCATAGCGACGAGATCGGTTACATGATCGGTTCCGTGCATTTCGAACGCGGAGAATATGAGAAAGCTATTTTCTGGTTCAACGAAGCCGATATCGACATGTTGAGTCCTGAACAGCAGGAAGCTTATTCTTTCCGCCTGGCTTATTCGCTGTTGCAGACCGGCGAGATGGAAAAAGCACGTGGTTATTTCGCCCGGATCGAACAGATCGGAGACAAATACAAGGAAGCTTCGACCTATTATGTCGCCTACATCGACTACGCGATGGGAAATTACAACAATGCCCTGATCGAGTTCTCCCGTCTGAAAGAAAGTCCGAAATATCGTGAGCAGTCACAATATTATATCGCACAGATTTATTTTATTCAGAGTAAATACGAAAAGGTGGTGAAAGAAGGTGAAGAACTTCTCTCCCTCTACCCCGGCAGCAAAAACAACAGCGAGATGTTCCGGATTGTCGGTGATTCATATTACCACTTAGGCGACCAGGGGAAAGCAATCCAGATGTTGAGCAAGTATGTTTCATCTACGGAGAACCCGCTCCGCAGCGATCTGTACATTTTAGGTGTATGCTACTTCAATAAAGGAAATTATAGCAGTGCAGTCAACGCCTTGAGCCGGACCGTACGCCAGAACGACGAGTTGACGCAGAACGCCTATCTCTATCTTGGACAGTCTTATCTGAAGTTAGGTGACAAAAACAATGCCCGTATGGCATTCGAGGCAGCTGCCACCTCTTCATTCGACAAACAGATAAAAGAGGTAGCCATGTACAACTACGCATTGCTGATCCACGAAACAGCATTTACAGGGTTCGGCGAATCGGTGACAATCTTCGAAGACTTCCTGAACGATTTCCCGAATTCACAATATGCAGACAAGGTGAATGACTATCTGGTCGAGGTCTACCTGACAACCAAGAATTACGAAGCCGCTTTGAAATCGATCAATAAGATCAAACATCCGAGCACCAAGATATTGGAAGCCAAACAGGACATTCTTTTCCAACTCGGCACACAGGCTTTCGCCAATGTCAAATTGAATGACGCCGTCAGCTTGTTCAGCCGGGCAATCCAGCTCGGCTCCTATAATATGGAAGCCCGCAACGACGCCTATTTCTGGCGCGGCGAATCCTATTACCGCATGGGAGAATATGAAAACGCGATATCGGACTACCGCACATATCTGAACAATACGCGCCAGCGCAATACGGATATGTATGCCCTGGCTTACTATAACTTAGGTTACAGCTATTTCAAACTACGGGATTACAGTGCAGCCCTGAACCGCTTCCGCCAATATGTCGACCTGGAGAGTAACCAGCAGGCCGCATCTCTGGCAGACGCTTACAACCGTATCGGTGACTGCCTGTATCAGAACCGTCAGTTCAGTCTGGCTGAAGAAAACTATTCACGCGCAGCCCAGTTGTCTCCTTCCGCAGGCGATTATTCGATCTACCAAAAGGGATTCCTATTAGGATTACAGAAAGATTATAGAGGCAAGATCAGCGCAATGGACCGACTGATCAGCGAATATCCGGAGTCGCAGTATGTAGACGATGCGCTGTTCGAGAAAGGACGCTCCTATGTATTGCTCGAAAACAGTTCTTCTGCCGCACAAGCGTTCGAAAAGCTGATCCGCGAATTTCCCCAAAGCAGCTTGGCACGCAAAGCCGGTATCCAACTCGGTCTGCTTTACTACAACGACAACCAGCCGGAAAAGGCGCTCACAGCCTACAAGCAGGTCATCAGCAACTACCCGGGTAGCGAAGAGGCCAAAATCGCTTTGCAGGATTTGAAGTCCGTCTATATCGACCTCAACGATATCAATGCTTATGCCAGCTATGTAAACTCCATAGGCGGCAATATCCGCCTGGAAGTAGGCGAACAGGATTCACTGACTTACATCGCTGCCGAAAAACTTTTCATGCGCGGTGACAACGACGGTGCTCGCCGCAGTCTGGTGAATTACCTGCAAACATTCCCTGAAGGGGCTTTCAGTTCGAATGCCAACTTTTATTTAGGCAGCATAGCTTTCGCCAAGAAAGAGTTCGACGAAGCCGTCCAGCGGTTCAAATCGGTCATTGCCAGCGGTGACACCAAGTTCCTTGAAGAGTCGGTTGCCCGCACAGCTGAAATCGAATATCTGGCTATGATTATCCGGCAGCCTTGGAAAGCTTCAAACGCTTGCAGATCGTAGCCGAGAATCCGGAGAACAAACAGGCTGCCCGTTTAGGTATCATGCGCTGCGCTTTGCAGACCGGACAGCAGAAAGACGCACTTCTGGCCGCAGACGAGCTGCTGAAAGAGCCGAAGCTATCTCCCGAACTGGAAGCCGAAGCCCGTTATGTGCGTGCTAAAGCCTATATCGACCAGAAACAGGCGAACAAAGCGCTTGCCGACCTAAAAGAATTGAGCAAAGACACCCGTACGGTACACGGTGCGGAAGCCAAATATCTGTTGGCCCAATTGTATTATGACACCAACGATGACAAGAATGCCGAAAAGGTGCTGATGAACTTCATCGAGAACGGTACGCCTCACCAATACTGGCTGGCTCGCGGATTCATCCTGCTGGCCGACATCTATATCCGCCAGGGTGACGATTTCCAGGCTCGTCAATATCTCACCAGCCTGCAAAACAATTATAAAGGTGATGACGATATCGCCGGTATGATAGAAAATAGATTGGGTAAACTTAAGAACTAAGAAGAAGTGATGAAGACAATATACAACATCAAAGCATTGTGTGTGGTGGCCCTGTTAGGGAGCGCCGCAACCGTCAGTGCACAAGAAGACAAAACGAAGGAAAAAGACCTGAACCGGGAAATGACGCTGGAACGCGAATATGACCCGACCGTACAGGACGCCAGCAAAGTAAACACACTGCCGGTCATCAAAGAGCCGGTTGTCAAGAAGATGCCGATCGATTACGCAACTTTCACCGTCCCGGCCGATCCTGAGAAGGAAATCAGCCTGTTACCTTCAGGCAATATCATGACGGATATCCAGTATAATAAACGACGCGGTTATTTCAATTTCGGCGGAGGCACGTATCTGAACCTGAACGGCGACGTGGGCTACCATATCCTGAGCACAGACAAGGATAAGCTGAATATTTGGTTCTCTCATCGTTCGACGAACGGGAAGGTGAAATATATTCAAGATGTTCCAGAAGGTAATGAGAAAGTCAAAGCAAAACTGAACGACAACTTGGGTGGACTGAACTTCAACCATGTGTTCCACCGTACCATACTCAATATGGGAATCAAATATGGCTATTCTGCTTTCAATTACTACGGGTTGCCACTTCTTAATGCATCACTCTTGCAGTACGATTTCGACTATGCCGACCGCGAAACCAACCAAGTGAACCAGACTATTCAGGCAAAAATAGGTTTCGAATCAAAAGAAGACGCTCCTGTCGGCTATCTGTTAGATCTCGGATATACCAACTTCTCCCATAAATATGCGTTAAGCAAGGAACAAGACGGACCGACAGAACATACGTTCGACGTAAAGTTCGATTTGAACGCCCGTTTCGGCGGCGAACAGCGCATCGGATTAGGGGGTAACGTAGAATACTTCAATTACAGCCTGCCAACAATGGGCGGACAGGAATATTTGGAATTTGAAAACCATGCCGAAGCTACTCTTTCACCTTATTACAAGGTGTCGGGAGACAATTGGAATTTGAAGTTAGGTGCAAACATCATGTTTGTAACCGGTGACAACAGTAAATTTATGGCTTCCCCCAATATTACGGCCGACGTGGAAGTTGCCGATAAGACACAGCTCTACCTGGTTGCCGGCGGCAAACTCTACTCAAACAGCATGTACGAAATTTCACAGGTCAATCGCTACATCAACCCAACGATGGAACTGCTTCCTTCCCGTAACTATCTGGACGGAACGATCGGTATCAGAAGTGGTATCGCTCCCGGTTTCTGGTTCGATGTATTCGGAGGTTATAAGATCACGAACGACGAAGTTTTCTTCGTTCCGAATCGTCTTCTTACATCCGATTTTGCCAATACCAGCAATGCATTGCAAGCAAATGCGAAACATGCGTTCGGCGGTGTCAATCTGAAATATAGCTACCAGCAATTATTAGATATCAACCTGAAAGGTGTTTACAATAGTTGGAATGTCAACGATATCGAAGATGCTTACGGCAAACCCGAAATGGAATTGACAGCCGGTGTCACCGTCCATCCGATCAACCAGGTAACTGCTTCTTTGGATTATTATTTAGCAACTGGCCGCAAGACGTTCTTAGGAAAACCGGAAGGTGAAAAGATGAAAAACATCAATGAACTCAACCTGACCGGAACTTACACCCTGAACGACACTTTCGGGCTGTATCTGAAACTGAACAACGTCCTGTTCCAGAAATACGAACTCTATTACGGCTATCCGATGCAGAGTTTCAGCGCAATGATCGGTGTGAACATCAATTTCTGACACTACCGGTTTCTACTTGTGCGGCAGTGTACCGGAAAGGGCTTACAATCCAACCTTTTTCGGTACACTGCCGTTCTTTTTTCGCACGCCTGATCTCTCCTCATCTCTTTTCACCGGAAAACATCGTATATTTGTCCCCCAAATTAAAGAGACGACTATGCAAGGGACAAAAAATCTGACGGAAGGACCTATTAAAAAGCAACTATTTAACCTGGCGCTTCCCATCATGGGAACTTCTTTTATCCAAATGGCCTACAGCATCACCGATATGGCTTGGGTTGGGCGCCTGGGTAGCGAAGCGGTAGCCGCTATCGGGGCAGTCGGTATCTTGACGTGGATGACAACTTCGATTGCTTACCTAACAAAGTCGGCGCGGAGGTCAGCGTCGCACAAAGTATTGGAGCTCGCGAGGAAGGTGACGCACGTACCTTCGCCGCTCACAATCTGACGATCGCCCTGATCATCTCGCTATGTTGGGGAGCTATGCTTTTCGCCTTTGCCAACCCGATAATCGGTTTCTTTAAGTTAGAAGCGGCTATTTCAGCACAGGCAATAGACTATCTGAGGATTGTCTCGACCGGATTCCCGCTCATTTTCTTAGCGGCAGCCTGCACGGGTATCTATAATGCCGCGGGACTAAGCAAAATACCCTTCTATGTCAGTGGAACCGGATTGATTATGAATATGGTGCTCGATCCCCTGTTTATATTCGGATTCGGGATGGGTACGGACGGTGCAGCCTGTGCAACCTGGCTATCGGAAGCGACCGTACTTGCCATTTTCATCTATCATCTGAAAAAGAAGAACAAACTGTTTGGAGGATTTCCTTTCTTTGTCCGGTTAAAAAGCCGCTACAGCAAACGTATTTTCCAGTTAGGACTTCCTGTCGCATTGTTAAACAGCCTGTTTGCCATTATCAACCTGATGATGGCACGCACGGCATCGACCTATGGCGGACATATCGGACTAATGACAATGACAGCCGGAGGACAAATCGAAGCAATCGCCTGGAATACCTCGCAAGGATTTAGTACGGCTCTAAGCACATTCGTAGCTCAAAACTTTGCCGCACAGAAAAAAGAACGTGTTCTGGGTGCCTATCATACGACTCTGAAAATGACAGCTATGTTCGGTATCTTTTGCACACTGCTTTTCGTGTTCTTCGGTAGCGAAGTATTCTCGCTGATCATACCCGAAAAGGCTGCTTATGAGGCAGGAGGCGTTTTTCTCCGCATCGATGGTTACTCAATGTTGTTCATGATGCTGGAAATAACGATGCAAGGATTGTTCTATGGGACAGGCCGTACGATCCCTCCCGCCATCATCAGCATCACGTTCAATAGCCTGCGTATCCCAATGGCGATCGGATTGACGGCAATGGGGCTGGGTATTACAGGTGTCTGGTGGGCAATCAGCATCTCAAGTATGCTGAAAGGGATCGTCGCATTCATCTGGTTCCGCATTTTACAGAAGAAGATATTGTGATACAACAAACTATTCCGTATTTTTGCCAATCCGTATTGTCATAGCAACGACAACCGACTATTCAATAAAAAATAACATCATAATGAACAACGAATTAAAGCCGGAAACCCTCTGCGTGCAGGGAGGCTGGCAACCGAAAAAAGGAGAACCGCGCGTCCTGCCTATCTATCAGAGCACGACATTCAAGTACGACACCAGCGAACAGATGGCTAAACTGTTCGACCTGGAAGAGAGTGGATATTTCTACACCCGCCTGCAAAACCCGACAAACGATGCTGTCGCAGCCAAGATCGCCGCTTTGGAAGGTGGCGTAGGCGCCATGCTGACTTCTTCCGGGCAGGCAGCCAATTTCTATGCCGTATTCAACATCTGCCAGGCTGGCGACCACATGGTTTGCTCGTCCACGATCTATGGTGGAACGTTCAACTTGTTCGGTGTGACGATGAAGAAGTTGGGTATCGAAGTGACATTCATCGATCCTGATACCCCGGAAGAAGAAATATCAGCTGCTTTCCGTCCTAACACAAAGGCTTTGTTTGGAGAAACCTTGTCCAATCCGGGCATGAGCGTACTCGATATCGAAAAGTTTGCCCGTATCGCCCACAATCATGGTGTGCCTCTGATCGTGGATAACACATTCGCAACGCCGATTAACTGCCGTCCATTCGAATGGGGAGCCGATATCGTGACTCATTCAACAACCAAGTATATGGACGGCCATGCGACAAGCGTAGGCGGTGCAGTTGTGGACAGTGGCAACTTCGACTGGGACACGCATGCTGACAAATTCCCCGGTCTAACAACCCCGGACGAATCTTATCATGGCCTAACCTACACAAAGGCTTTCGGCAAGATGGCTTATATGACAAAGGCTACGGCACAGTTGATGCGCGACCTGGTTCTATCCAGGCTCCGATGAATGCCTTCTTGTTGAATTTAGGGCTTGAAACCCTACACCTGCGTATGCCACAACATTGCAAGAACGCCCAACAAGTTGCCGAATGGCTGGAAGCAAACGAGCAGGTTGCCTGGGTGAATTTCCCCGGATTAAAGAGTAATAAATATTACGAACTGGCCCGGAAATACATGCCAAACGGGACTTGCGGCGTAATCGCTTTCGGCTTGAAAGGTTCTCGTGAAGATGCGATCCGTTTTATGGATAACCTGAAGATGATCTGCATCGTGACTCACGTAGCGGATGCTCGTACCTGTGTCCTCCACCCTGCCAGCCATACACACCGTCAGTTGACGGACGAACAGCTGATCGAAGCAGGTGTTGCTCCCGACCTGATCCGTTTATCTGTCGGCATCGAAAATGCAAACGACATCATCGCGGATATCGAGCAGGCGTTGAAATAACAAGCATTAAATGCAGATTTATCGGTATGGAATATAATGGCACTCTGTAGGGGCGGGGTTCTACTCCGCCCTATGAAAATGACGTCTGCCTTGCCGGATTCAATAGGCAGAGCAGAGCCCTGCCCCTACAAACGATAATCATTTTGTATGACCATGCTATCTATGTTCCACACAGATAAACCAACATTTATAATTCACAACCATCAAATCGATAACGTCTTCCCTAATCGGTATATCCACCGGGTTGATAAACGACGCCACAAGGAAGCAGGCGTCTCCTCCATCAACAAATCCGGACGGAACTCACGCAGGATCAACCAATCCGCTTGTTTCACCCAATGAGAAAAAGCGGGATTCGGCCGATGAGTACGCGATAGTTCCAACAAAGCATCCAGGTCAAACCGATCTGCAACGACGCCAGCACCAGCCTGAACCGCATCAAAAGCATTACAGGATTGTTCGATATGGGTCGGTACCATCAATACAGGTTTACCCAGATACATAGCCTCACAAACAGACTCGAAACCTGCTGTCGTAGCATAAGCTTTCGCACCCGCCATATAACGGATAAACAGCGTGTCATTCAGTTGATGGAAAGAAAGAAAAGAGTCTACTTTTACTTCCGGACGAACCTCCTTTTTATCCCAAAATATATGCAAAGCAACATTCGGATGCACCTTGTGCCAGGACCGTATCTCTTCGCTGAATCCGCTATTCAGTAAGTAGCCATGCAGATAATCCCCGTTCACCGGCGTTGTTTCCAACACTTCCTTGCGCAAAAGAGGAGGAACCACGACAATCCTTTCTGACGGAACCTCACGCATCTTGCGAAAAGACAAAGCCAGTTTTTTTGTGGCTCCTATTGCCGTCATGCGAGTGAAAAACTTCAAGGAGACAAGTGACAGTCTGTTTTGTCCAGGAAAGACAAAGTCAGGATGTAAAAACAAATACTGGTGCGCAATACAAACCATCAGGGCTTTCGGATGGCAAAACAGATAAGTCAGTCCGGTCAGTAGTTCGTAGAAGTTTACGACAACATCCGCTCCCGTCTCCTTTATCATCCGGTTGATATACCGGATACTTGAGAGATATTTATGCAACCTAAACAGGTTATAAGCCACACTCCTTACCAAATTGACCTGCTTATTCTTGGCCGAAGGAAGGAAGTTCGGGCTCTCAAACGGATAAACAGGAACACCGATCTTCTCGCTAAAAAAACCGGGAAGCCGGCGTGCCGGACTTTTTCCGACCAGAACCCCCACGATCTCATGCCCTTCATCCGCCAATTTCTGGCGAAGAGAAAGCGCCTGGGTCAGGTGACCACGTCCTTCACCTTGTATGATAAACAGTATTTTCATATTACTTCGGCATAATACAGACCGGAAGAGGCCTTTTCATTACGGTCATAATCTTCCTTACTATATGAAACAATATTCCAGTCGCCTTGTTCATTCTCAACGAGTGCCGTAAGGCTTTCCACCCAGTCGCCGGAATTCAGATAATGGATATCCCCATACCGTACGTTAGCTGCCTGATGGATATGTCCGCAGATAATACCGTCCAATTTCTTCGCCTCCGCCAGTTTAACCAGCTCCTTTTCGAAATCGGAAATATAAGAGACAGCACTTTTCACTTTATGTTTGACATGTTGGGAAAGTGAAAAGTAAGGCTTTCCTGCTTTTTCCCTCCGCTGGTTGTATATACGGTTCAGCCACAACAGAAAAGTATAGCCCATATCTCCCAACATCGCTAACCAACGCATATTCGTAGTAACCGTATCGAAGATATCTCCATGTGTCACCAAATAGCGCTTCCCGTGTGTATTCAGAATATAATCTTTCACGACAGAGAGGTTGGAGAAGGTAAACGGAACCAGGTTGTCCAGAAAATCGTCATGATTGCCACGTATATAGACAATCTCCGTTCCTTGCTTTTCCATCATCTTCATCAGAACTTTAAAGAAATCGGTATGTTGTTGCTTCCAGCGACGACCGGATTTCTGGAGTTGCCAGCCATCGATGATATCACCGTTCAATATCAGGCGGTCACAGTTAACATGTTTAAGGAAATTCGTCACTTCCTCGGTCCGTGAATGCTCGGAACCTAAGTGAATGTCCGACAGGACAATGGTTGGATAATACTTTCTTAGTTTCATGTTCTTTCTATTAACATGATACAAAAAAACGTACTTTGTATTACGGCGTTGCAACAGCCATATGAAAAAACAATGAAGGCCACTCCTTCACAGGGGCAGCCTTCATACAATTTATAGAAAATCCAAATCAATCTTCTGCCTGAGTTGCCTCGTAAGCTTTTAACAGCTTGTCCTGGACATCCGACGGAACCAGTTCATAGCTGGAGAACTTCATCGTAAATGAAGCACGTCCACCTGTGATGGAACTCAAAGATGTCGAGTACGAAGACATCTCTTTCAAAGGCACTTTAGCCAACAGCTTTTCGTAGCCTTTTTCACTATTCATACCCATAATGATGGCGCGACGTCCCTGCAGGTCACTCATCACGTCGCCCAGATAATCAGCCGGAACCGATACTTCTACATCATAAACAGGTTCCAGGATCTTAGGACCAGCTTCTTTAAAAGCGGTACTGAAAGCATTACGGCCTGCCAGCATGAAAGAAATTTCATTACTGTCTACCGGGTGCATCTTTCCATCATAGACGATGATGCGCACATCACGGGCATACGAACCAGTCAACGGTCCCTGCTCCATACGAGCCATAATACCTTTCAGGATGGCCGGCAGGAAACGGGCATCGATGGCTCCACCAACGATACTGTTAATAAATACCAGCTTTCCACCCCAGTCCAAATCTATTGTCTGCGTATCACGTACGCTGATTTTATATTCTTGTCCGCCAAAACGATATGTATCCGGTGCCGGCATACCTTCGTAATACGGTTCGATGATCAAGTGAACTTCACCAAATTGGCCTGCACCACCCGACTGTTTCTTATGGCGGTAGTCCGCACGAGAAGCTTTCGTGATGGTTTCACGATATGGGATCTTCGGTTCGTAAAACTCAATCGGCAATTTATCATTGTTCTCGATTCTCCATTTCAATGTGCGAAGATGGAATTCTCCCTGACCGGAAACGATCGTCTGTTTCAATTCTTTGGACTGTTCGATCATCCATGTCGGATCTTCTTCGCGCATACGCATCAAGATTTCCATCATCTTTTCGGCGTCTGCCTCATTAACCGGTTTCACGGCACGGCGATATTTCGGGTCCGGATATTTGATAAAGTCGAAACGATAATCACATCCTTTACCATTCAAAGTATTACCACGACGAACATCTTTCAACTTAACGGTAGCACCGATATCTCCGGCAACCATTTCGGCCACGGCGTTACGGGTCTGCCCGGCAACAGAGAACAACTGCGCGATACGCTCCTTCGAACCACGGTCGGCATTCAGCAAATCGTCACCTTCTTTTACCTTACCCGATATCACTTTAAAATAGGAAACCTGGCCGATATGTGGCTCTACAGTCGTCTTAAAGAAGAACAAGCTGGTCGGCCCGTTCGAATCAGGAGTCACTTCCACACCGTCAGTAGTTACCGGACGAGGCATCTTATCTGTACAAGGGACTACATTACCAAGGAATTCAAGCGTACGGCGGACACACATGTCACGACCGGCACATACACAGAAAACAGGGAACATCCCCCGGATAACAAGACCTGCACGAATACCAGCACGCATATCATCTTCACTCAATGTACCTTCTTCAAAGAATTTTTCCATCAGCATATCGTCATGTTCGGCAGCCGATTCGACCAGTGCTTTATGAAGTTCCATCGCCTTATCCATTTCTTCCGCCGGAATTTCCAGCACTTCGGGAACACCGCCTTCAGGTTTCCAACGATACATCTTCATCTTCAACACATCGACAACCGCATTGAAAGACGAACCTGTAGAAACCGGATACTGGATAGGCACCACCTTTCCGCCCCATTGTTCACGTAACTGAGCGATTGTCCCATCATAATCAGCCTTATCGTTATCCAATTGATTCACAACAAAGATAACTGGCTTATGAAATTGTTCTGTATACCGAAACTGGTTGATTGTGCCGACTTCCACGCCATACTGGGCATTCAATACCATCAGCGCCGTGTCTGTCACATTCAGAGCAGAAACTGCACCACCGATAAAATCGTCTGAACCCGGACAATCAATGAAATTCAACTTTCTGTCCTGCCATTCAACACTGAAAACGGTCGAGAATACCGAGTAACCATACTCCTTCTCAACCGGGAAATAATCGCTCACTGTGTTTCCGGATTCCACACTTCCGCGACGTTTTATAACTCCACCCTCGTAAAGCATCGCTTCAGCGAGAGTGGTTTTCCCAGAGCCCGAACTTCCCAAGATAGAGATGTTCTTGATTTCGTTTGTTTGGTATACTTTCATGATATCAAGGTATTAATTTGTGTTTAACAATAAAGATTGCCCCGCAAACCCTTTTCATTCACGGGACCGCAAATTAGAGATTGTAAAGGAGAAAAACAATTCCAAGTTCAGTGTTTGAGAACTATGTTATTTAACAGTTTAAAGATAAAGAGCGGAAAGAAAGACAGATAGAGACAAAATGTTTGTATCTTTGTAGTACGAAAAAGCAGAACAGAATGGCAGGTTTATATATCCACATTCCTTTTTGCGCCAAACGGTGCCTATATTGTGACTTCTTTTCCAACACGGATATGAAGTTCAAAGAACCATATGTCAGTGCGGTTATCCGGGAGATGCAACTACGCCAAGAATATATAGGAGGAGAACCTCTTGACACCATCTATTTCGGAGGTGGCACGCCCTCTCAACTTCAGCAGGCCGACTTCGAGCGGATATTCAAGGCCATAGACTGCCTGTTCAATATAAGCTCATGCAAAGAAATTACGCTGGAAGCCAATCCCGACGATATGACGCCGGAATATGTTGCCTCTCTCCGCAACCTACCCTTCAACCGGGTCAGTATGGGAGTACAAAGTTTCAAAGAGAAAGACCTCCATTTCCTGAATCGGCGCCATGACCGCGAACAGGCTTTGCGTGCGGTCGGACTTTGCAAAGAAAATGGTATCCAAAATATAAGTATCGACTTGATATACGGATTGCCCGGACAGACCCTGGAAAAATGGCAAGAGAATCTGGATGACGCGATCCACCTGGAGATTCCCCATATCTCAGCCTACCATTTAATATATGAAGAAGGGACAGCCCTATATAAGTTGATGGAAGCAGGGAAAGTGGCTCCCATTGAAGAAGAGTTGAGTGTCACCCTTTTCTCCACCTTAATCAATAGACTGGCCGAAGCCGGATATCTCCATTACGAGATTTCCAATTTTGCACGTCCCGGTTATTTTTCCCAGCATAACAGCTCCTATTGGACCGGCAAAAAATATATCGGTATCGGGCCTTCCGCCCATTCCTATGATGGAGAAAGCCGACAATGGAACATCTCTTCCCTTCCCCACTACTTAGAAGGGATAAGGACAGGCATTCCCAATATAGAGATAGAAAAATTAGACATCAACACAAAATACAACGACTTTATCATCACCGGACTACGCACTATGTGGGGAATCCGGACGTCTGACATCCGGGAACAGTTCGGAGAAGAAAAGCAAGCCTATCTCGAACGGCAGGCAGCCACCTATTTACATCAGGGATTGCTTATCTATGAAAACGACACCTTAACTCTCTCGAAAGAAGGTATTTTCATCTCCGATGGTATAATGAGCGACCTTTTATGGGTATAAAGGTAAGTTGCAGACATTTGACAAAGTCATTAAATTACACCAAACTGCCTGTTTTTACAACGAACCGAAGGGTTAACCGTACATTTTCTGCACATTTTTACTATTTTTGAGAATAAAATTAACCAACATATTAAACTATTATCTATATTTGCCCCAACAAAAGACAGTAAGTAGTGCCATATCTATACATAATATCGGGATGCAACGGAGCAGGAAAAACGACAGCTTCTTTCACAATTCTTCCAGAAATGTTGAAGTGTAAAGAGTTCGTTAATTCCGACGAGATTGCCAAGGGGCTTTCCCCTTTTAATTCTGATAGTATCGCGGTAGCCGTTGAAGCCAGTCGTATTATGTATAAACGCATAAAAGAACTAATCGCTTCGGGTGAAACGTTCGCAATGGAAACTACACTGGCCACCCGTTCAGGTGCAAACCTGATCCGGGAAGCACAAAGGGAAGGGTATTATGTAACATTGTTATATTTCTGGCTGAACACACCGGATCTGGCAGTGGAGCGAGTTAAAATGAGAGTGGCCGCCGGAGGACATAACATTCCGGAGAGTACCATCCGCCGTCGCTACGAGGCAGGTATTCACAATCTATTTGAACTATATATCCCCATTTGTGATTATTGGATGATTGCAGACAACTCCATGTCACCGATGGAAGTAATTGCCAAAGGTTTCAGGAGCGATAAAAAAGAGATATATAATTCGGATATTTATACAAAACTTGAGCATCATGAGTGAACAAGAAGTTAGAGAATTTGAAGAGAATATAGTTAAAGGTGCCAATATCGCTTTCCAGCGATTAGTAAACCAGAAAAAGAAAGAAGACGGTGAATTAGTCTTCTCACGCAACGGATACATCTTCCGCGTAAAAGCAGCTGATTTAGAAAAAGGGATGTTTTAACTATTATATTGGATATACAAAAGGGCTGATGAATCAGATTCATCGGCTTTTTTTGTATCCAGACGTTTCCTCTTCCAAATTATATAATTACTTTTGACTCTGCCAAAAGGAAGAATCAGAAATATGGAAAACATCAAAATAACGGGAGCTTACGAGAATAACCTCAAACATATCTCACTGGAAATCCCCAAGAAACGAATCACAATTTTCACCGGAGTCTCCGGTTCCGGCAAATCATCCTTAGTACTGGACACCATTGCCGCCAGCTCCCGGCGGGAACTGAACGAGACTTTTCCCAGCTTCGTCCAGCAATATCTGCCAAAATACGGACGTCCGCATGTGGACAAAATCGAACATCTCCCGGTCGCAATCGTGATAGACCAAAAGAAGCCAGCTCCCAACGCCCGCTCTACCGTGGGGACTTACACAGACATCTATTCTCTGCTCCGGTTACTTTTTTCCCGCGTCGGCAAGCCTTTTGTCGGTTATTCCGACACGTTCTCCTTCAATCATCCGCAAGGAAGATGTCCCCGCTGTGACGGATTGGGAGAAGTACGCGAACTAGACATCCATAAACTAGTCGACTTCAACAAGTCTCTGAACGATGAAGATACGATCCATTACGTTGCTTTTCACCGCGGCGGATGGCGATGGATACGGTATGCTTGCAGTGGCCTGTTCGATCTGGACAAAAAGATTAAAGACTATACCCCGGAAGAACTGGAATTATTTCTCTATTCCCCTCAGATCCGGCTTAAGAATCCACCGGCCGACTGGCCCCGGACCGCCAAGTACGAAGGTCTGGTCACTCGTATGTACCGCAGCATCATCAATTCGGAAGAAGGCAAACTACATCAGAAATTACTGGAACCAATGGTCACGATGGCATATGCCCGGATTGCGGAGGTTCACGACTAAACAGCACCGTCCTTTCTTGCCGGATCGGAGAGAAAAACATTGCCGAGGTCACCAGTCTCGCCATTCCCGATATCCTTAACTGGCTACAGAATATCGACGATCCTTTGGCAAATGACCTGAAGCAGGCTATCAGAAACCGCCTGTCCGCCCTTGAAGAGATCGGATTAGGCTACCTGACGCTCGACCGCAATATGGGAACACTTTCCGGAGGTGAAGCACAACGTTGCAAGATTGCCAAATATATCAATTCCGCTCTGTCCGATATACTATATGTACTCGATGAACCTAGTGTCGGACTGCACAGTCATGACATCTGTCTGCTCAAAGCATCCATACGGAAGTTGCGCGACCACGGCAACACGGTTCTTTTAGTAGAGCATCACAAGGAAATGATTCAGATCGCAGACCACATCGTCGACATGGGTCCCGGCTCCGGCATGGACGGCGGAAATGTCCTGTATGAAGGCAGCTATAAAGGCCTACTGGAAAGCGGCACGCAAACCGGATCGATGATCGCAGAAAAATCACCACTAAAAACAGAAATCCGTACGCCGTCCGGCTGGTTTACACTCGAACACGCGAAGAAACATAACTTAAAGGATCTGACGGTCCATTTTCCGATTGGCCTATTTACAGTAATCGCGGGAGTTGCCGGTTCGGGGAAAAGTTCCTTAATGGAATGCTTCCGCCAAACCTGTAAAGATGATGTGATTTATATCAGTCAGAAAAATATCGGTATCAGCTTACGCTCCACCCCCGCGACTTATATCGGAGTAGCGGATGATATACGCAAGCTCTTTGCCCGTAAAAGCAAAGCCGGATTGAACATGTTTACTTTCAACGGAAAAGGCGGCTGTCCGGTATGCAGTGGAAAAGGCGTCATCGTATCAGATATGGCTTTTATGGATTCAATCGAAACCGTCTGTGAAGCCTGCGGCGGATTACGTTATTCACAAGAAGCACTGCAATATACTGTCAACGGACTGAATATAGCAGAAGTAATGGACCTGACCGTACGGAAAGCCTCGCTCCATTTTGCCGGGACCAGAAATAGAAAAAAAATTACAGCCCTTGATGAAAGTCGGCCTGGGCCTACCTGCACCTCAACCAGGCACTTTCGACTCTTTCCGGAGGAGAGCTACAGCGTGTCAAACTCGCCTCTTATCTCGATAACAAGAGCAAAATCTTCATCTTAGACGAACCGACCGACGGGCTCCATGTCAAAGATATACATCAAATCATCCATCTTTTCGATTCGATGGTAGACCAAGGCAACTCCATCTTCCTGATAGAACATAATCTGGATGTTCTGAAAGCAGCCGACTATGTGATCGAACTAGGTCCCGGTGGCGGACAAATGGGTGGCGAACTGCTCTTCTACGGAACCCCGGCAGAAATGCTTTCATGTGAACAGTCCGTTACAGCGGAATACTTAAAAAAAGAATTGCCTCACCCGATATTCCCTGAAACAAATGAGGTTTAAAGATCACTGTCACTTTATCCCCCTTCATTCCGTTCTACTGATTGCCAATATCTCGGAAAATGAGATCGGCCATTCGATTGCATTCATCAATGTTTCAAAAGCAATCCTCAAATTAAGGGGGACAGGAGTTTGACCGGAAAAAAGATCACATACAGTCAATGCAAGCAACATCTTTTTGTTATAATGCATTCCCTTCAAAGTAACCAAGCTGGACAATACCGAAACGGAACGTGCCCCTTCAAAGTCAGAATCGGCAATATCCGTTTTATCTCTCAATGATTGATAATGTCGACAGCTTTTTATGTCGGCACTTATGCCCATAGCTTCCACAATATCCAATAATACGCAACAGATTGCAATTCTTTCCGATTCTCCTGAGCTCATACTCAAATTATGGTGCCGCCCTGCTCCCCTATGTTTGGCATCTATATAATTAAAAAGCGTGGGAACTGTTAATCTACTATTTTGAAACTGAGGTATCGCCAAACACCCATCGGACAAATAATAAACAACAGCCCACGCTCTATTCTATATACACGAGTATATATAACAAGCGTGAGCGTCCTGTTGTCTATTATCTTTGTCCGACTTGAAAGTTGGCGATTTTCAGTTCCAAAGATAATATCTTAAACGCTTAACGTTATCCATCAATAAAACTGCCGAAAAATCAAAGCCTCGACAGTTCGATGTCAATTGCAAAGATAAATAAAAAGGGTAAACTATATTGTTTACAAAGAAACATTAACAGATACAAATCAAAGATTTTTAGCAACAAAAAGGGCGACCTTTTACAGCCGCCCCTTCCAATCATTCCGATTGCCGGTAAATTCCCCCAAATATAATGTCTTTTACTTTTCAACCGTAAATTTATAAATACACTCACTGAAATATTTTTCGCCCGGACGCAGCACTACGCTCGGGAAGCCTGGCTGGTTGGGAGAATCGGGATAATGTTGTGTTTCCAGACACAAAGCACCACGATGCGGATAGATCACACCCAATTTGCCTTTATCACCATCCTTTGTCATTGCATTTCCCGCATAGAACTGGATACCCGGCTCATTCGTATAAACTTCAAGGCCGATACCGCTTTTTGCAGAAACAGCTTTTGCAGCCAATACATTGATGTCGCAATTATTATTCAAGACCCAGTTATGGTCATACCCCTTTCCGTATGTCAACTGTTCGAACGGCTCATCAATATGCGCACCAATGGCAACAGCCGTACGCAAATCCATCGGAGTTCCTTCAACGGGATCAAGTGTACCGGTCGGAATCAAGGTTGCATCTACCGGGACATATGTGTCGGCGGCAATCATCAGCGTATGATCCAAGATCTGAGAACCCGGAACACCGGAAAGATTGAAATAACTATGGTTCGTCAGATTCACAACAGTCGGTTTGTCTGTTGTAGCCTCATATTTGATATCGACAGCATTATCGTTCGTCAATGTATATGTAACCTTAAGGTTCAGATTCCCGGGGAAACCGGCTTCACCGTCCTTGGAGAGATACGTCAATTCCACACTTTGGTCATTTACCTGTTTGGCATCCCAAACAACCGTATGGTAACCTTCCGGACCACCATGCAGGCAATGCCCATTGTTATTCAGCGGAAGCTGGTATTCCACACCGTCCAACGAGAACTTACCATTTGCGATACGGTTTCCATAACGGCCGATCAATCCACCGTAATTATTGTTTGGATTGTCCACATACTGTTGGATATTATCGTATCCCAGGACAACGTCCGTCATTTTGCCATCCTTGTCAGGAACCATAACCGACACCAGGCGCCCGCCCCAGTTTGTCACACAGGCTTCCGCACCATTCTGGTTCTTCAACACATATAATGCAGTCGGTTTTCCCTGTACTTCTGATACGAAATTAGATTTCATCAGTCCAGAAAGAGTGGCTTCCTCTTTTTTCTCAGTACATGACAACAAAACACACATTGCCATGACAGCCATACATAGTCTCTTCATTTTCGATACTAATAAATTAATGTTTGTTAGATAGGCAGCAAATATACGCTATTATTATCAAAAACAAACGATGCTATAGAATAATGTTGTTTAATACAAATCACTTTCGTACTTTTGTCTGTCATAATAGAGAAAAATGAAACAGTATTTAGAATTACTCGATCGTGTCCTCCGTGAAGGAGTTAAGAAAGAAGATCGGACAGGAACCGGTACATACAGTGTATTTGGACATCAGATGCGCTTCAATTTTGAAGACGGTTTTCCTCTGCTCACTACAAAGAAACTGCATTTGAAATCCATTATATATGAATTACTTTGGTTTCTTCAAGGCGATACAAATGCAAAATACCTGCAGGAACATGGAGTGAGAATCTGGAACGAATGGGCCGACCCGGATGGAAACTTAGGCATATCTACGGTTTCCAATGGCGTTCATGGCCGGACTATAAAGGCGGCAGCATCGATCAGATCAGTGAAGCGGTAAAGACAATCAAACAGAATCCGGATTCACGCCGCATCATCGTCAGCGCCTGGAACGTGGGAGATTTGGACAATATGAATCTGCCTCCCTGCCACGCCTTCTTCCAGTTTTATGTGCCAACGGCCGCCTGAGCCTGCAAATGTACCAGCGCAGTGCCGATATTTTCTTAGGCGTACCTTTTAATATAGCCTCGTACGCCCTGTTATTACAAATGATGGCACAGGTAACCGGACTGAAAGCAGGAGATTTCGTCCATACGCTCGGTGATGCACATATTTATACGAACCATCTTGAACAGGTGAAGTTGCAACTGACACGTGATCCGCGGCCTCTTCCCCGGATGGAAATCAATTCGGAAGTAAAAGACATATTCGGTTTCCAGTACGAGGATTTCAATCTGACAGGTTATGACCCTCATCCTCACATCAAAGGAGAGGTAGCCGTATAAATTTAGCATCAAGATAAAAACAGCAAGTTTTATTAAATTCGATAAGTTTATGAGTACTATTTCAATTGTAGCAGCTATTTCCGACAACAATGCGATCGGGAAGAATCTGGGTCTGCTCTGGCGTATGCCGGCAGATATGAAGCGTTTTAAAGACCTGACAACAGGACACGCCGTAATAATGGGACGTAAAACTTTCGAGTCTTTACCCAACGGCGGATTGCCCAATCGTAAAAATATCGTGCTGACCACCATGCCTGAAGCTGGTTTCATCAATTGCTTTGCCTGCGAATCCATGCATGATGCACTGGATATTTGCGAAAAGGAAGAAAACATCTTCATCATCGGAGGTTCTTTGGTTTACAGACAAGGATTAGGGATTGCCGACAAGATGTATCTGACCCGCATTCACGGAGAGTTTCCGGATGCAGACGCGTTTTTCCCCGTTGTCAACTGGGACCTGTGGGAAGAAGTGGAACGCCAGGAATTTCCTGCCGACGAGAAAAATCCGTACCCCTACACATTCCTGACTTACGTTCGTAAAAAATAGAATTACTCCTAATTAACGGTAATTTTACAACTTTTTGCTCTTTCTTTGTATCTATACTTAAAAGGATGTTTGTTTAACAAGTAAATCCATATAGATATGAAGATAAGAGCAATTATTGTTTCAGCCCTGATCACATGCGGAATAGTATCTACTATATTCTACGTGAAAGCAAATCAGGCATCCACCAATGAAAAGGCTATAATAGAAGCCATACAAACGAAAAATACTCCATTGTTGATCCAGTCACTTATTACCCGGATGAAAAACCAGCTGGAGAAAGATACCGACACATTTCCTGAACTGATCAAGGAGGTGGAAACATATGCCGGTGCATGTCCCGACTCGGCATCCGTGGCAATCCTACATTCCATGATTGCGGAGATGTATAATAACTATTATATGCAGAACCGTTGGATCGTCAACCAACGAACCGAACTAGCAGGTTATGTGCCCGAAGATATCCGGGAATGGACCTCCAACCTTTTCCAGGACAAGATCAAACAGGAACTGACACAATCTCTCCAACCGGCCCGCCTGTTGCAACAGACACCGGTCAGCCAATACAACCTGATCCTGAAGAAAGGGAAAGACACGCCCGAACTCCGCCCTACCTTGTATGATTTCCTGGCTTTCCGGGCAATCGACATACAACCGTCAGATAAATGGTATGAAGATTTGATTGCATTCCGTCGTACACAACCGGAAAAGAAAGCCTTATTGCTGGACGAACTGGACTACAGCCAATATAAATACGACATCCAATCTACAAACACCAACGAATACAGAAACACGTTGGACAGTTTGTATAAGGTATACGGTAAAGAACCGTTTGCCGCTGAAATACGCATTGCCGAGATGAACCTTCTCCAACGGGAACGTTACCAAGGCAACAAGGCTCACCAAGACTCCATCCAAGCATTCATTTATTCACTTTGCAAAGAAAGTATCAGACAATATCCCAAATACGAACGTGTAAACATTTTCAAGAATCAGCTGAACGAAATGGAAACGCCGGTACTGAATATCCAGTCCGATAATAACGTTTATCCCGGCAAGAATCTGACGTTGCAACTCAAATATGTCAACACGCCTCAACTAACCGTACGCATCTACAAAAGCCTCCGTCAGCCGGAAAATGCCTGGCGGAATCTGTACAAGAACAGTAAAAGTATGAGAGGAGAACAGGTGAAAGAAATCACATTCGACATGCATCTCCCCAACTCCTACACCGAGGGCGATTCCACCCTTACCATCCCAATGGACAAGTTAGGCCTGTACGAATATGTGATCACGGTTCCCGGCAAACGACTGACAGTCTCCAACCATTTTAGCGTCAGCCGCCTAGCAGCCCTTACCCGCAGCCAGACAAATAACTCGGAAGTGCTTGTCACTGATCTGGAAAGTGGTAAACCGATCGAAGGAGCAACCGTAATTTATTACAAAACTAATATGATGAATGGAACCATCCAACGTCAGGGAGAAGTGAAAACAGACCGATTAGGCATCGCTATCCTTCCAGCCAAAAAGAAGGTCGAACACATACGTCCGGTGTTCCGTGAAGACACCTCCTCCATTATCACAAATATATACCCATACGGTTCTTTCCCCCCCGAACAGGAAAAGGACAAGATCAATCTGTCGTTATTCACCGACCGCGGAATCTATCGGCCGGGACAAAACATATTCTTTAAAGGTATCGCCTACATAAAAGATACAGACAAACCGCATGTCGTAGCCGGACAAACCTATACTGTCACCTTGCGGGATGCCAACTATAAGGAAGTAGCCAGCAAAGAATTCAAGACAGACAAATTCGGCTCTTTCAACGGAGAGTTCACGATCCCATCACAGACATTGAGCGGCAACTTCACTTTAGTTTCAGAAAGAGCCCGTACAAATATCCGGGTAGAAGAATACAAACGTCCGACTTTCAAAGTCAGTTTCCTGCCACTCAAGGAAGAAGTGTCTTTCGGTAATCCGGTGAAGCTGACTGGCGAAGCACAGACTTTCTCCGGAATCGCTCTTCAGACAGGCGAGATAAACTGGACGATCACCCGCCACCCGTTCTGGGCACGTTTTTACATGCCTAACCCATTCGACTCTACACATAAGCAGGTGGCTAACGGAAGGGCTAAAATTGATGATAAAGGTAACTTCACGATCTCCTTCGTACCCGAACGGCCGGAAACATTGGGTATGCGCCCGGCCTTCCAGAGCTACGAAGTAACAGCAACTCTGACCGACAGCAAAGGGGAAACACAAGAAACAAGTTATACCTTCTCCGTCGGCGACACAGGCATCCTGTTGGATATCCAAATGCCCGGACAGGAAATGGAGAACGATTCCGCCAAAGCTATGATAACGGCCTATACCGTGAACAGACAGAAAATATCCGCAGAGGGAAGTTACACGATTTATTCCCTGTCGGACGAAAAGCTGGAAAAGGATATATTCGGTGCAGACCGGTATAAAATCAATAAATTGATGGCTGTAGGGACCTTCATGACAGGAGATGAAATATCGCCTGTCGTATTCCGCGAACTTCCCGCCGGACGCTATCGCCTGGAAGTGAAATCGACTGACTCCAACGGGAAAGAAGTTTCCGCCAATCAAGATTTCATCCTGTACAGCCGCCAAGATAAACGGCCACCCGTATTTATGCATACTTGGCTGATCAAAGAGCACACGACCTGTGTGCCAGGCGAAGAGGCAGCGTTCATTTTCGGAACTTCCGACAAGGACACGCATATATTATATGAAATTTATACAGCAGACAACAAATGCACAGAACGTAAGTACATCCGGTTGAGCGATGAAAACCGAATCTTCCGCATTCCGTTCAAGGAAACGGACGGAGAGGGATTCACCGTATCTTTCACATTTGTCAAAGACGGCAAGATGTATGTGAGACAAATTCCGGTTCAACGCCAGCAACCGAACCGGAGATTGAATATCCAAGCAAAGACATTCCGCGACCACCTGTTGCCGGGAAGCAAGGAGAATTGGAAATTCCGTATTACGGATGCCGATTCCTCGACCGTCTCCGCAGAGGTTTTGGCAAGTATGTACGACGCTTCATTGGATAAGTTGCTGCCTTTTAGCTGGTCTTTTTCTCCACAAAGATATGTTTATCTGTACGCTCCGCGTTTTTCTGAAGGAACTGCATTCACAAACAGTAGCCGGTACGAAACGGAAAACCGGAAAGGGCTGACCATACCGCAATATCAATATAACCAACTTGACTGGCAGGATGTCTTGTCGATAGGATACCGCTACGGGCGCAACAACCGCTGTATGCGACAGGAGCCGTCATGAAGTCAGCGACAGTTCCGGCAGTGCCCGAAGTCCTCAGCATCACAAATGACAGTGCGCCGCTGGAAGAATCGGCAATAAAGGCGGATCAGGATGTCGCTGATATCATCGCCGAAGAAGAGGTGGAATCAGAATATCCCGCCCTGTTTCGCAAAATACAACAAGAACCGGTCAAACTTCGCGAAAACTTCGCTGAAACAGCCTTCTTCTATCCGGCCTTAGTGACCAACGAAGCTGGAGACGTAGCTTTCAGTTTCACGATGCCCGAAAGCAACACGACCTGGAAACTACAACTGTTAGCACAGACAGAAGACCTGAAATACGGCTATCTGTCCCGCGAAATCATGACCAATAAGCCGCTGATGGTAACTCCTGCCCTACCGCGTTTCCTACGTCAGGGCGACGAAGTGACCTTCACGACGCAGGTCAGCAACCAGTCAGATGCCACAATAGATGGACGTGCCAGCCTGGAACTGTTTGATCCGGACAACGACCAGCCTGTCATCTGTCTGACTAAATCGCAGAAACCTTTCACCTTAAGCGCAGACAGTACTACGACAATCAACTGGTCATTCCGGGTTCCAGCCTCTGCAAGCGGCGTTATAGGTTGCCGCATCATTGCCGATTCCGACAAAGGAAGTGACGGCGAGCAACATCTGATCCCGGTTCTTCCAAACGAGATACTGGTAACGGAAAGCACCCCGTTCTACCTATCGATAAGAATGAAGAAGTGATCCGGTTGAAAAACGACAAAAATATCAAACCGTTCCGCACAACACTGGAACTGACGGCCAACCCTGTTTGGTACGCCGTACAGGCATTGCCAACCCTCACTCAACCGGAAAACGACAACATCATTTCCTGGTTTGCATCTTATTACAGCAACACACTGGCCAGCTACATCGCAACCGCCCACCCGCGTATCCAGCAGGTCATCAGCCAGTGGAAAGCACAGGGTGGAAACGCCTCCACACTCTATTCCAACCTGGAAAAGAATACAGAACTGAAAAACATCCTCCTACAGGAAACACCTTGGGTACTGGAGGCTGGCAGCGAGACGGAACAGAAACAACGCCTCTCTCTCTTGTTCGATATGAACCGGGCAGCGGGGCAGCGAGAAATCGCCCTCCGACATCTTCTCGACCTTCAAACGCCGGACGGTGGCTGGGGTTGGTTCAAAGGTATGTATCCGAGCCAGGAACTCACCCTCTATATATTGAAAGGGATGAGCCAACTGACAGAATTGAATGCGGTCGAATATGACCAACAAGAGAAGGAGATGCAGATAAAAGCACTCAAATTCGTAGACAAACAAATTCAGTCCGACTACGAATCACTCCAAAAGATCAAGAACTGGCAGAAAAACGAAATCTCTCCATTGGAAATCGAATACCTGTTTGTCCGCAGCCATTACCGTGACATTCCGGAGCTCAGTTCGGCCCGCGAAGCGATCCGCTACTATACAAACTTGGCAGAAAAGCAGTGGAACAAACAATCCATCCACAGAAAAGGAGAAATAGCGTGGCTCATGTGGAGGAACGGAAAGAAAGAGATTGCCGGAAAAATTATCACTTGGCTGCGTAAAACTGCTTCGACCTCTCCGGACAAAGGCATGTATTGGCTAACAACCGGAGAGGAGCAGGCACCTTTACCTCCCCTATCGACACCCATTGCCTGCTGATGGCTTTCTTCAATGAAGTTTCGCCCGACAAACAGGAAACGGATCGTATGAAACAATGGTTGCTCAGCCAGAAGCAAACACAGAACTGGGAATCCGTCCCGGCAACAGTCAACGCCATCTATGCTTTGCTTCTGACAGGCAGTGACTGGTTGGACACAAACAACACTTGTACAGCCCAATGGGGCAAACAAATTTATAGCACGACAAACGGTGAATTGGCTACCGGCTACCTGAAAGTAACCGTTTCGGATGAGAAAATAACCACATCCGAAGAAAACTCCGTTTCCATTCGTAAAGAAGGATCGGCACCTGCATGGGGAGCGGTCTACGAGCAATATTTCCAGCACATCAACGACGTGAAAAAACAGAAAGGTGTCCTGAACGTAGAAAAGAAACTGTTCGTAGAAACAAATGACGGAGCCGGACAGCAGCTTCGTCCGGTTACCCCGGAACAACCGCTCCGTGTCGGCGACAAAGTGATCGTCCGCCTCGTCGTCCGCACCGATCGCGAAATGGATTACGTCTTCCTGAAAGACCTCCGCGCCGGATGTTTTGAACCAGCGAACCAACTTTCCGGTTCTATCTACAGGGACGGGGTCTGGTACTACCAGTCACCGACAGATGTTTCGGAGAATTTTTTCTTCGATCGCCTGCCCCAAGGAACTTTCGTCCTGGAATATGCCGTATACGTGACACGCACCGGTGAATATGCAGGAGGAATCAGTACGATCCAATGTCTGTATGCCCCCGAATTCGTCTCACATACGGAAGGAAATATTGTCCGGGTGGATTAAATTCGTTTCTGTCATTTCGATAGCCCGAAAGAGGTTATTGCGTTCAAAAAGAAACGTTAAAAAATATTACCCGCACTACTAAATCTTTTTACATGCACTACTAATCCCATTTGCAAATTCAACTTAGAAGTGCAACTTCGCAGTGTGTTCTCCATGAAAAACCACTGCGGGTTTGCCCCAGCGGCAGGGGTGCATAGCCCCTGAGAGCGTAGAATCAATTAAGCAATACAATAAAAAAGGAGACCGAAGTCTCCTTAGGATTAACTATTTTTGTATTGTTATGAAGTAATAAACAATTACCCGTGAGCAAAAGATATGCAATAATCTTTGGGACTAAAAGAAGGTAAGACCCAAAAAGCGATAGCTCTTCAAATAGGAGTGTCGGCCAGTACGGTAAGTCGTGAGCTCAGACCG